>Ga0208823_1000600_pt1 | contig 30577 bp, 27 predicted proteins | sample AD_UKC075_MetaG_FD_184440 | JGI IMG/M metagenome (GOLD analysis project Ga0208823, IMG submission 184440) | Active sludge microbial communities of municipal wastewater-treating anaerobic digesters from USA - AD_UKC075_MetaG (SPAdes) (version 2) | ecosystem: Engineered > Bioreactor > Anaerobic >... | reverse complement strand
CCAGCTGCGGGTCATACTGCATATTCTCGCGCTTACTGAAATCTTCCTTGAAGCGCCTCGTCTTGCTGCGCTCATAAGATTGTGGCTTGATGTAGCTCGTAAGGCCCTTACTCTCGAGGTAAGAGTAATTTTCTTCACTCTCATAGCCCGCATCAGCAATAATATTCTCGTATCTTCGACCGAGATTCTCTTCCATAGATTCCAGCAGTGGTATTAGCGTTGTGGTGTCATTACGGTCCTGAAACACCCCTACACCAGTTATGTACTCTGCCTCCACGGAAATCTGCACATTATACGCTGGTTTTAGCTGGGCGTTTCTCATGTGATCGTCCTTGAGACGCATGAAGGTCGCATCCGGGTCTGTCTTGGAGTAGCTGTTTCTTCCCTCCAAAAGCTGATTGTGGAAATTGTACGTCTCCTGCCGTTCATAGAAGGCTCTTAGCTGCTCAACGTATCTCTGGAGCTGGGACTTATGCTTCCCTTTTCCAGAGACGAACTGTATCCCCAATGCTAGCCGCTGTTCTTCTAGGAATCGGAGGATAACCGCAAGATCCTCTAGCAGCGAATCCTTGGCCACGGAAAAAGACACGTCATACTCTTGGTTCACAGCCTCGACCAGCTTTTCAATTTTCTCAAACATTGCGGCTTCGTTCTTAAGCACAGCCTTCTTCCACACAAAGGAGTAACGATTGGCATTGGCTTCAATCTTAGTTCCATCGATGAACGCGTTTTCGAATGCGATCTCGCCACAGTCGTGTAGAACATGTACCAGTTGGTAGAACAGGTGGTCTATCGCCTGTGGTAGAAAGTGTTTGCGAAATCTCGAGATCGTGGTGTGGTCAGGAGGAGCTTGTCCGTTCAGCAACCACATGAAGTTAATGTCTCTTCGGCAGGCTTGCTCGATAAGTCGGCTTGAGTAGATGTTGTTCATGTAGGCATAGGTAAGGATTTTGAAGAACGTCTTTGGCTCGACCGCTGGTTTTCTCCCTTTTGAGGAGTAAGCCTCGTACAGCTTCGTGTAATCCAGTCCCTCCAATATGTGGCTCAGCAGTCGAACAGAATCATCTTCAGGAATCAAAACTTCTACGTTTAACGGCAAACGTAGTTGATAACCAGAGCAAAGCACGGTATAATCTTTGGTGTATAGTTTTGTTTGCATAACTAAATTATACCAGGGTACGGGCTCCTTCGCGAGCCCGTATTCTCGTTATTAGACAAAAAAGGGCCGTGCAGGATGAACTAATCAACGTTCATTCTGCAACAGCCCCTTATTGTTTCGCCATTTTTTTCTTTTGGTGGCAGGAATTTGCGAAAAACCACCGAATTAGGTCAACAAAGTGGTGCGTAGTGGGGAAAAGTGGGGGATTTTCGCAAGGGAGTGGTGAGGATGTTCTTGGGCGAGTATCAGCACAGCCTCGACACCAAAGGACGGCTTACTATTCCCGCGAAGTTCCGGGAGGAATTGGGCGAAGGAGCCATCCTTACAAGAGGGTTGGACCACTGCTTGTTCCTTTTCCCCAACAGCGAATGGACGATACTGGAAGGCAAACTGCAGACCCTGCCCTTAACCAAGCATGATGCCCGTCAATTTGTGCGCTTTCTCTTCTCCGGCGCTACCGAGTGCGAGCTGGACAAGCAGGGCCGGATTATGCTGCCGGCCAATCTCAGGGAGTATGCTGGGATCGAAAAGGACGCTGTGGTGATCGGGGTGGCCAGCCGCATCGAGATCTGGAGCAAGGAGAAGTGGGCAACCTATGTGGAGGCGGCCGAGGAGTCCTTTGACCAGATTGCTGAGAACATAGTGGATTTGGGGATTTGAGCTAGGGGTGAAGCAATGCAGTTTGGCCATGAACCGGTTCTCCTTCAGGAGACCATAGATGCACTGGCCCTCAAACCGGGGGAACTCTATGTGGACTGTACGGTGGGTGCCGCGGGCCACAGTCTGGGCATGCTGGCCACTGAACCCACCATCAAGCTCATCGGCATTGACCAGGATGAGGTAGCACTGGAAAGGGCGAAGTACCGCTTGGCCACCTACGCCCGCCAGGTTACGCTCCTCAAGGGCAACTTCCGCCACCTCCAAAGCCTGCTGGCGGAGGTGGGGGTGACCGAGGCCGCCGGCATCCTCATTGACCTCGGTGTTTCGTCCCTGCAGCTGGACGAAGGCGAGCGGGGGTTCAGCTACCACCAAGATGCCCGCTTGGATATGCGCATGGATAGAAGCGGGCCGCTGGACGCCTGGACCATTGTCAATACATACAGCGAGGAAGAACTCGGCAAGATCATCTGGGAGTACGGCGAAGAAAAGTGGGCGGCTAGGATCAGCCAGTTTATCGTGGCAGAGCGGCAGAGGCGCCCCATTGACACCACTGGCGATTTGGTGGCGGTGATCAAAAAGGCTGTGCCCGCCGGGGCCAGAGCCCAGGGGAAGCACCCAGCCAGGCGCACGTTTCAGGCGCTGCGCATCGCGGTCAACGATGAGCTCGGTGCCCTCACCGATGTGCTCAGGCAGGCAGTTGCCCTGCTGAAGCCCGGGGGCAGGCTGGCCGTGATCACCTTCCATTCTTTGGAAGATCGCCTCGTGAAGGACTATTTCCAGGAACTTTTGGGGAAGTGCACCTGTCCACCGGGACTTCCGGTGTGCGTCTGCGGCAGGCAGCCAGTGGTGGAACTGGTCAACCGAAAGCCCATCGTACCTTCCCCGCGGGAAGTGGAGACCAATCCCCGGTCGCGCAGTGCCAAGCTGCGGGTTGTGGAGAAACTTTGAGGAGGCTGAACTAGATGACTGCCGCCAGGAAGCTAGTGGAACCTTATTACCCATACCCAGAAGAAGCGGTTCCTGTCAGTAAGCCCGCTCCCAAACCTGCGCCCAAGCGCCGCCGAATTCCGGCTACTTTGCGCATCTGTCTCGTGGCCGCTTGCTGTGTGGTCATTGGTCTGCTGTACCTCCAGCAGCAGGTTACCTCCTACTACCTGAACATGGAATTGCTCCACCTACAGGAGCAGGTAAAGCTGATGGAGCGGCGAAATAATGAGTTGATGCTCACCCTGGAATCCCAGCGTTCCCTCAAGCAGATTGAGCAGATCGCCCGCAGCCAGTTGGGCATGGTGGACCCAGAGGTGACCGCCACTCTAGTGGTGCCCCGGCAAATGGATCCAGTTCCGGAAACGCAGGCCCGCTGGCTCGCTGAAGAGCGGCCGGCCGACCAGACCCCCGGTATTCTGGCTGCTTTGGCCGCGGTGCTGAACAAGGTTTTGCCGTTAGGAGGAGTAGAAGCTGGCACGGTACAACGCTAAGCGCTCGCGCATCAGGCGCACTCTTTTTGTATTCAGCCTCTGGACCTTGGCCATGCTGGCCTTAATTGTACGTCTAGGATATCTCCAGATCTACCGCGGTGAAGAGCTGGCGCTGCGCGCCGTGGCCCAGCGCATGCGTCCGCAGACCATCGATGCCCAAAGGGGCAGGATTCTTGATCGCAATTATAAAACACTGGCCGTAAGTGTGGGAGCAGATGCGGTGTACGCTCTACCCGACAGCATCAGCGATGTGGAGGGGACGGCACGGCAGTTAGCTCCCTATTTGTCGTTGTCTGAGGCGGAATTGATTTCGCTGCTGACCAGCGAGAAGAGCAGTGTCTGGCTGGCCCGGGGCCTAACCGTGGAAACGGCGGAAGCGATCCGGCGCTTGGGTCTGCCCGGGATTAGGCTCGTGCAGCGGCCCCAGCGCTACTATCCCCAGGGATCGCTGGCAGCCCATGTGCTGGGGATTGCCGGTACGGATAATCAGGGCTTGGAAGGAATAGAGTATTTCTACGATGAGATCCTGCGGGGAATTCCGGGACAGCAGGCCACCGAGCGGGACGCGGCCCAGCGCAGCATCCCCGGGGGGGAGACCAAAGTGGTCCCGCCCCAGCCCGGGCACGATCTGGTGCTCACCATCGATACGGTGATCCAGTACATTGCCGAAACCCACATCCAGCAGGCGGTCATTTCCAGCAACAGCGAGCGGGGTCTGGTCCTGGTGATGAACCCCAAGACCGGGGAAATTTTGGCCAACGCCATTTACCCCACCTTCGATCCGAATTACTATCAGGAAGTTTCTGCGGAACGCCGCCGCAACGTGGCCATTACGGACCAATATGAGCCTGGCTCCACCTTCAAATTTGTGACGGCCGCCGCCGCGCTGGATTTGGGGATCACCGATGAGCACCGCATCTTTGAGAGCCCCTCCGCTTGGGAAGTGGGGGGCGGCAGGGTGCGCAACCTAGATGGGCGGGCCTTTGGCAGGGTGACCTTCCGGGAAGCCATCGAGCGCTCGGACAATATAACCTTTGCCAAGCTGTCGGTGGAGATGGGGCCGGACCGCTTCTACCGCTATATCCAAAACTTCGGCTTCGGTCGGCGTCTCGGGGTGGACTTCCCAGGCGAGATCGCCGGAACCGTGCTTTCGCCCAGTCGTTCCGGACAGACGCTGCAGTGGGCAAATACCGGTTTTGGCCAGGGTATCGCCGTCACACCCCTGCAGCTGCTCACTGCCGTGTGTGCGGTGGCCAATGACGGCAAGCTGATGAGGCCGCATTTTGTCAAGGAAATCCGCGATGCCCATGGACAGCTGGTTAAGCACGTGGAGCCCGAGGTTTTGGGCACTCCCATCAGCCCCCAGACCGCGGCCCTCGTGAGCGAGCTCCTGCGCTCTGTGGTCGTCAACGGGAACGGCAACAGGGCGGAGGTGCCCGGCTACTTCGTCGCCGGCAAAACGGGCACTGCGGAAGTACCGGAGATAGGAGGCTACGGAGATGACATCATCGCCTCTTTTGTGGGCTTTGCCCCGGTTGACGACCCCGCGCTGGCCGCGCTGGTGGTTTTGTATAAGCCCAAGGTGGAATCGGCCTTTGGAGGCGTTTTGGCTGCTCCAGTGTTCCGGGAGGTTATGGAGGAAAGCCTGGAGTATCTCGGCGTAAAAAGGCGGCAGGAGAGCAGGCAGCGCTCGGCTCTCCCCACGGTGCCCAATGTGCTGGCCTTAACCAGGGAAGAGGCCCAAGCAAGGTTAGCCCAAGGGGGCTTTTTCTGGACCATGGAAGGAGAGGGGACGCTGGTAACAGACCAAACACCAAGCCCTGGTGTGCGAGTTCCTGCCCAGACCACGGTCCATCTTTATTTTGACCAAGGGGAACCGCAGGAGGTGGAGGTGCCTTCCGTACTGGGTTTGAGCATGCTCGACGCCTCAACGGTGCTCACCCAGGCGGGTTTGCGCATCAAAGTGGTGGGCAGCGGAGTAGCCGTGCAGCAGGTGCCCACCGCCGGGATGCAGGTTCCCAAAGGTTCATTGGTGGAAGTGCAGTTTGAGCTTTAGTCGAGGGGGATGGCCAGTGCAGCTGGATGCGGTATTGGACGGACTGGAATACAAGGTATACGGAAAAGCACCGCGCCTTGGCGGCATCAGCTATGATTCGCGCCGGGTAAAACCTGGAGATCTCTTCGTGGCCATGGTGGGGCAGAAGTTCGATGGCCACGATTTTGTCCATGAGGCCAGGGAAAGGGGCGCCGCTTGCGTTTTGGTGGAAAGGCCGATTCCCGACCTCGACCTGACTCAAGTTGTGGTGGACAATACCCGCTATGCCCTGGGGATTGCCGCGGCCAACTTCTACCAGCACCCATCCCGCAAACTGCGGGTTGTGGGGGTGACGGGCACCAACGGCAAGACCACCACAACCTATCTCGTGAAATCCATTCTGGAGCAGGCCGGCTATAAGGTGGGGTTGATTGGCACCATCCAGATCCTGCTGGGCAGCCAAGCTGTGGAGGCGGAACGGACCACCCCGGAGTCCCTGGACCTGCAGCGCCTCCTCGCCCAGATGGTGGACGAAGGCGTGCAGTATGTGGTCATGGAGGTTTCTTCCCATGCCCTGGAACTGCACCGCACCGCAGGCCTGGACTTCGCCGGAGCGATTTTCACCAATCTTTCCCAGGATCACCTGGATTTCCACCCCACCATGGAGGACTACTTCCAGGCCAAAGCCAAGCTCTTTGCTGGACTCAAGGGGCCCGCGGCCGTCAACACCGACGACCCTTGGGGGGCGCGGTTGGCGGAAAAGGTGGCCCAGGGGCTGTTCAGCTTCGGCGTGGAGAGCCCTGCGCAGTTTAGGGCCGGGAAGATCAAGTTGGAAAATGCGGGAGTTTCTTATATACTTGAGAGTAAGGATGGGCAGATCGGCATCGACCTGCAGCTCATGGGGATGTTCAATGTCTACAATTCCCTGGGCGCTGCGGCCCTGGCTGCGGGCTTGGGCTGCTCCCTGGCCCAGATCAAGCAGGGCCTGGAGGGGATCTCCGGGGTGCCCGGGCGCTTTGAGCGCATTTTCAACGCCCACGGTTTGAACGTGGTGGTGGATTACGCCCACACTCCCCACGGGCTGGAGAATATCCTGCGCTCGGCGCGGCCTTTGGTTCCCCAGGGCCGGATCATCTTGGTGTTCGGGGCCGGGGGTGATCGGGATAAGGGCAAGCGGCCCCTCATGGGGGCGGTGGCGGCGGAACTTGCGGATGTGGTGATTATTACCTCCGACAATCCCCGTTCCGAGGACCCAGCCCAGATCTGCTCGAGCATCGAAAAGGGTCTGTTGATGACAAATCCCCAAGTGCAGTATTCCATCGAAATAGACCGGCGCAGGGCCATCCGCCAGGCTGTGGCCATGGCCACAGCCGATGATCTGGTGATTGTGGCCGGCAAGGGCCATGAGACTTATCAGGAGTTCGCCCACGGGCGCATTCACTTCGATGATGGGGAGGAAGTCAGGGCGGCCATTAAGGAGCTGAAGGAGTAATGCGTGCACTTTCACTGGCGCAGATTGCAGAGATGACAAACGGGCGCGCTAAAGGTGCCGGCCAAGTGGACAACGTGGTCATCGACAGCCGCAGGGCCAGAGCAGGCAGCCTGTTTTTTGCCCTACCTGGCGAGCGTGTCGATGGGCACCAATTCGTGGCAGATGTCCTGGCCCTAGGCGGCTGCGCGGTGGTGAAAGAGGACACTGGTCATGAAGGCCCCGTGGTGGAAGTTGCCGATCCCCTGCTGGCCCTGCAGGATTTGGCCCAAGCGTATCTGGCCAGGTATCCCGTGCCCGTGGTGGCGGTGACGGGCAGCAACGGCAAGACTTCCACCAAGGACATGATTGCCCAGGTACTTCGTTCCCGCTACTCTGTGCATGCCACGGAGGGGAATATGAACAACGAGATCGGGGTGCCCCTAACCGTCTTGGGCTTAGAGGAGCACCATGAAGTTCTGGTGGCGGAGATGGGCATGCGCGGTCTGGGCCAGATCAAGCGGTTGGCGGAGATCTGCCCGCCGAACATAGGCGTGATCACCAATATCGGACCTGTGCACTTGGAGCTCTTGGGCGGGATCAGCAATGTGGCCCAAGCCAAAGGGGAACTTCTCGAGGCCATGGACCAAACTGGTATCGCGGTCCTCAATGGAGATGATCCCACCGTGCGGGGGCAGGCTCGCAACTTCAGGGGCAAGATCGTCTACTACGGCCTGGATGCCGCCAACCAGGTGGTGGCCAAGGGGATCAGCATGGATGGCGAAGGACGTCCCTCCTGCACCGTGACTTTCGCCGACGAAGAGGTCGCTCTGCGCCTGAAGGTGCCCGGGGTACACCACGTCTGGAATGCCTGCGCGGCCTTGGCGGTGGGCCTCCAGTTTGATGTGGATCTCAAAGAAGGGGCGAAGGCCCTGGAGCAGCTCACCCTCCTCGCCATGCGGCTGGAAGTGCGCCGCAGCCCCTTGGGGGTAGTGGTGGTGGACGACAGCTACAACGCCAGCCCCGCATCCATGAAGGGGGCCCTGGACACCCTGGCCCACATGTACTGCTCCGGTACGCGGGTGGCCATCTTAGGCACCATGCTGGAGCTGGGCGAAATAGCTGAAGAGTCCCATTTTGAGGTGGGAAGGCACGCGGCGGAATGTGCCCAAGAGCTGATTTTCATCGGCGAGTTCGCCGAGGTGATGCGGGAGGGGGCCGGCCGCGGCGCAGTGTTTTCCTCCGTGGACGAATTCTTGGCGGATATACCCCACTTCCAAGATGGTGATTTGGTCTTGGTGAAAGCATCCCGGGGCCTGCATTTTGAAAGAATCGCAGAACACCTGCTGAAGGGTGGCGCCTAAAATGCCTGCATCATTTCTACCTGTGTTCAGCGGCCTTTTGGCCTTTGCACTGTCGCTCCTTGTGGGTCCGGCTGTTATCGGGCAGCTGGAGCGGTTGAAGCTCGGACAGACCATCCGCTCCGATGGGCCCAAAACCCATCTGGCCAAAGCGGGAACGCCCACCATGGGCGGGATCCTCATCGTCTTGTGCATCTTGGCGGGGTTGGTGGTGAGCCGGCCCTTAACCGATGCCACCATCATCATGCTGTTCGCCACCATTGGCTTTGGACTGATCGGTTTTCTGGACGATTTCATTAAGGTGGTGGCCAGGCGCTCCCTGGGTCTCAGGGCCCGGGAGAAGTTGGTGGCCCAGTTTGGGGTGGCGGCTCTGGTGAGCCTCTACGCCTATGCCCGCGTGGGCAGCGAACTGATCGTCCCCTTTTGGCGGGGGACAATTAGCCTCCCTGGGCTGATCTACATCCCCTTTACCATGTTTGTGCTGGTGGGCGTGGTGAACGCGGTAAACCTCACAGACGGCCTGGATGGTTTGGCTGCGGGCAGTACCGCCATGGGCGCGGCGGCCTTTGCCATTATGTTCCTCCTTTTGGGCCACGGAGATCTCAGCGTGTACATGGGGGCGGTGGCCGGGGCCTGTTTGGGTTTCATCTGGTTTAACGGTCCTCCAGCCCAGGTGATCATGGGGGATACCGGTTCCTTTGCCCTGGGCGCGGCCTTGGCGGCCGGCGCTGTCCTCAGCAGGACTACCTTGTTTCTGCCCATTATCGGTGGGCTGTTTCTGCTGGAGACCGTTTCCGTGATCCTCCAGGTGCTCTATTTTCGCGCCACCAAGGGGCGCAGGCTGTTTCGCATGGCACCCCTGCACCACCATTTTGAACTCCTGGGATGGGCCGAAAGCAAGGTGATGATCCGTTTTGTCTTGCTCTCCCTGGTTTTCGCAGTCCTAGGGTTGTACGCCATCCTCTAGGGGCATATAGATGAGGGAGGGGGCAGAAGTCATGTTTACCAAGGGCGGCAAACCAGACCTGATCCTGTTTTTGGCCGTAATCGCCTTAGTGAGTCTAGGCCTGATTATGGTGTTCAGCGCCTCGTCCGTGATGGGTTTGGCCGATGCTGGCAACCCCTACTATTACGTGCAGCGCCAGAGCATCCTGGCCGTCTTGGGATTGGTGATCCTCTTTGTTTTGATGAAGGTGGATTACCACATTTTCAAGCCCCTGGCCCTGCCCGGACTGGTGATCTCCCTGGCCCTGCTGGTTTTGGTGCTGTTTGTGGGCACGGGAGCCGGCAGCGCGAGCCGCTGGATCAGAATTGCCGGGTTTAACCTCCAGCCCTCAGAGCTGGCGAAGCTCATTCTGGTCAACTACGTCGCGGTTTACCTGGCCAACAAGCGGGCCCGGGCCCGCAAGTTCTTCAGCGGTCTTCTGCCCATTTTGGTCATCACCGCCGTTTATTTTGTTCTGATCATGCTGGAGCCGGATTTCGGCACCGCTGTGGCTCTGGTTTTCTCCGTTTTGGTGGTTCTCTTTGCCGGGGGAGTGCACCTGGGCCAGCTCACCTTCGTGGGCCTTCTGGCTGCCCCCGTTTTGGCGTACCTGGTCACCCTCAAGGAGTACCGAGTGAAGAGACTCTTTGCCTTTTTGGATCCCTGGGCCGATCCCACAGATACGGGTTGGAACGTGATCCAGTCGCTTCTGGCCATTGGCTCCGGCGGCCTGTTCGGCGTGGGACTAGGGCGCAGCAGGCAGAAGTTTTCCTACCTGCCTGAACACCATACGGACTTCATTTTCGCCATTTTATGTGAAGAGCTGGGCTTTTTGGGCGGCGCCGCGGTAATTGTCCTCTTCTTTGTTCTGGCCTGGCGGGGGCTGCGCATTGCCATGCGGGCCCCGGACCTTTACGGGACACTGCTGGCCATCGGGATAACCTCCATCATCGCCTTTCAGGCCCTACTCAACATCGGGGTGGTCACCGGCTCCCTGCCCGTGACGGGAATTCCCCTGCCCTTTATCAGCCACGGCGGTTCATCCCTGTTGGTCAGCTTGGCGGGGATGGGCATCCTGCTCAATATTTCCCGCCAAAGCCAAGGCTAACCGCCATTTTTTCACCCCTTCCCCCTTACCGCATAAGATAAACGGTAATTCAGGGGTCGGGGTGATCGGATGGGCGCTTTTTTGGTGGAGGGTGCACGCCGTCTGCAGGGTACTGTGCAGGTGAGCGGGGCGAAGAACTCCGCTTTGAAACTGATGGTGGCAGCACTGTTGGGGCACGGCGCCTTCGGCCTGGACAATGTGCCCCGCATCACCGATGTCTACACCATGGCGGGGGTACTGGAATCTCTGGGAGCCCGGGTGAACCTGGACGGCCACCGTCTGGCCATCGAAGTGAACTCACTTCAGGGGCACACCCCTGAGCACCTGGTGAAATCCATGCGCGCTTCTGTGCAGGTCATGGGGCCCCTCTTGGCCCGTTTGGGCTGGGTGGAAGTGGCCCTGCCGGGGGGATGCGCCATCGGCAGGCGCCCTTTAGACATCCATCTCAGCGGCTTGCAGCAGATGGGTGCCTCCATCACCCTCAACGGAGAGCGCCTTTTGGCCAGGGCTCCCCGGGGCCTGCGGGGCGCAGATATTACCTTCCGCTATCCCAGCGTGGGTGCTACGGAGAACATCATGATGGCAGCCACTTTGGCCAAGGGTGAAACGGTCATCCGCAACGCAGCCAGGGAGCCTGAAATAGCCGATATTCAAGCGTTCCTCAACGCCATGGGTGCCCGCATTGAGGGAGCGGGAACCCCCGTGATCCGCATCAGGGGTGTGGGGGAGCTGGGCAGCGCTGATTTTGCGGTCATGCCGGACCGGATCGAGGCAGGAACATACCTTCTGGCCTTCCTGATCACAGGCGGCGAGGGCAGTGTGTGCGGTGTTTGTCCAGACCATTTCAGCCCCCTGCTCAACGCGGTGCGCTCCATGGGAGGCGAGATCGCTGCGGAGGGGGACGAGGTTTACATAGCTGCCCCCAAGAAACTGCGCCCCTGCGCCGTGGTGACCAGCCCCTACCCGGGCTTTCCCACGGATCTGCAGCCGCAGTTGGCGGCGGCCGCAACCCAGGCCCAGGGGCGGAGCGAGCTGAAGGAGACCGTCTTTGACCAGCGCTTTGGCTATTTGAGCGAACTGCGTAAGCTGGGTGCGGTAGTGAGGCAGAGGGGCCAGACGGTGGCGATCTACGGCCCCACCAGGCTTAAGGGAACCCGCCTGCAGGCGGGCGACCTGCGGGCCGGCGCCGCCTTGGTGCTGGCGGCTTTGGCCGCGGAAGGCCGTTCCCTGGTGCAGGGTGCCCAGCATATCGACCGGGGCTATGAACAGATGGAGCACAAGCTGCAGGCCCTGGGAGCGCAGATCACCAGAGTGGAGTTGGGGGAGGGTGGCCATGCTCAATGAACTGTCCAGTGTGAAGAATGCCCTTTCGGTCCTGGTTTTGGCCCTGGTGGTGGCTTTATACTTGTTTGCCAATTCTCCCTTTTTTGAAACGGACCAAATTGAGTGGACAGGCCTCACCCACCTCAGTCCGGGCCAGCTGGATGCCTATGTGGGCGTGGAAACCATTAACGTGTGGCGGGTGGACATGCGGGAGCTGGTCTCCCTTTTGACCAAACATCCGTGGATTGTCAGCGCCAAGGTCACCTGGCGCTGGCCCAACCACTTGATCGTGCGGGTTAAGGAGCGTACACCCATCGCCCAGATCCCCACCGAGGCGGGCTGGCTGTTGCTGGATGGGGAAGGGAATCTACTGCCACCCATCCACGGTGATGCTGCGCTGATGCTGCCCATCGCCACCAACGTCAATGTGGAAGCCCCTGAGCAGCTGCGGGCTACCGCTAGGCTGATTGCCCTCATTCCCCCCAGCCTCCTCGGTATCATCTCAGAGTGGAATGCCCAGGAGCGGACCTTTGTGACCCGTTCGGGGGTGGAAATCCTCATGGGCGAACCGGTAGGGCTGGAGGAAAAATTTGGGCTCTTGGAACGCATCCTCGCCGATCTTGAGGCCCGGGGCGAGCAGGCGGTGTGCATTGACCTGGGGGTGCCCAAGACGCCTGTGGTGAGTACAGTACGCTGAAAATACGGATCTGATAGTTTTTTCCAAGGTGATAAAGGGAAAAGCGCCCTCCATGTGGAAACTACCTTATGAAGTTGGAATTTGACGGTGAAGAAGGGGGATCCCATGTTTGAGTTTGATCTCGATAACGTTCAGTTTGCGGACATAAAGGTTATCGGCTGCGGTGGTGGAGGCAGCAACGCCGTGAACCGCATGATTGCCGCGGACCTGAAAGGAATTCATTTTATCGCCCTGAACACCGATGCCCAGGCACTGCAGATGTCGGAGGCTCACCAGAAGATCCAGATCGGTGAGAAGCTCACAAAAGGCTTGGGAGCAGGCTCTGATCCCACCATCGGTCAACGCTCGGCAGAGGAGTCCCGGGAAGAGATTGCCAAGGCCCTGCAAGGCTCGGACATGGTTTTTATCACCGCGGGCATGGGCGGCGGCACCGGTACAGGAGCTGCGCCCATTGTGGCGGAAATCGCCAAAGACCTCAATGCCCTGACGGTGGGGGTAGTGACCAAGCCCTTTTCCTTTGAGGGGCGCCGCCGCAAAGAGCAAGCGGAAAAAGGCATTGAGCAGCTGCGGGGCAAGGTGGACACCTTGATCGTGATTCCCAACGACCGCCTGCTGCAGGTGGTGGATAAGAAAACCTCCATGTTGGAGGCTTTTCGGGTGGCCGATGAGGTCCTGCTCCAGGGTGTGCAGGGGATTTCCGACCTGATCACTGTACCCGGCTTGATCAACTTGGACTTCGCCGACGTGCGGGCGATTATGACCGATGCCGGTTCCGCCCTCATGGGCATCGGCCGGGCCTCAGGCGAAGATCGGGCCATTAAGGCTGCTCAGCAGGCCATTTCCAGTCCCCTCCTGGAGGCTTCCATTGACGGCGCCAAGGGAATCCTGCTCAGCATTGCCGGCAGTTCCGATCTGGGCCTCTTTGAGGTCAACGAGGCGGCGGAAGCTGTGGCGCAGGCGGCAGCCCCCGATGCCAACATCATCTTTGGTGCGGTCATCGATGAAAGTCTGGGCGATACCATCCGGGTAACCGTGATCGCCACCGGCTTTGATGCCCCCAGCGCCAGGGATAATCTGCGCATCACCAAGGAATTGGATGTGCGGCCCTTTACCGATGCGCCCATCGATATTCCCGCCTTCTTGCGGAGGGGTAAGTAAAGGCCTCAGCGTGAAAGCTGAGGCACTGGTTATTCCATCTTCTTCATCTCACGTTTCAGCTTTTTGAGGATCTTCTTCTCCAGGCGCGAAATGTAGCTTTGGGAGATGCCCAGAAGATCCGCCACTTCCCTCTGGGTGCGCTCTTTCTCACAGTTCAGCCCGAATCTGAGTTCCATGATCTTTTTTTCCCGCCCTGTGAGCTGCTGCAAAGCGGCAGCGAGCAGGGCTTTGTCTACTTCTTTTTCAATGTGGCGCAAGACGTCGCTTTCACTGCCCACCACATCCGCTAGGACCAGCTCGTTGCCATCCCAATCCACGTTGAGGGGTTCATCAAAGGATACTTCCGCCTTTAACTTGCTGGTGCGCCGTAGGTACATCAGAATCTCGTTTTCGATGCAGCGGGAAGCGTAGGTGGCCAACTTGATGTTCTTGCTGGGGTCGAAGGTGTTCACTGCCTTGATCAAGCCTATGGTGCCGATGGACACCAGGTCTTCAATGTGGATACCGGTGTTCTCGAACTTGCGGGCGATGTACACCACCAAGCGCAGGTTGCGCTCAATGAGGGGTGTCCTCACCAACAGATCGCCGGCCTGCAGGCGCATGAGCAGTTCCTGTTCTTCCTCACTGGTCAGGGGTGGAGGCAGGACTTCATTGCTGCCAACGTAATGAACCTTCGGGCTTAGCCCAAGCCGGTGCAGAACCAGGATGAAGCGCAGGCGGGCCTTAAGAGGGAATGTCTGAAGAAGTGGTAGCATAAGCCTCGCCTCCTTCCACCTGCAGGGAGTCTTCCAGGAGGTGCGGGGGGACCAGCGCGCTGTACTCGCCGTGGGGGTCGAGATTATACGGGTGGAGGGCAACTGTGGGCTGGAAATCCCCCAAGAGGCTGCGGGCCCCGATCTTCACTTCATCGGGCCGGAAGCCCAGCATCATGCCGTTAGTCCGGCCGATGGAGTTAAAGGGAATGAGCCTCAGGCGGGTACGCCAGGTCTGCAGCTCGGTCAGCTGCTCCAAAGCGGCAGGATCGCCCGCTTCTAAGGAGAGGGTAATGGCGAACACATCGGGGGGCAGCATGTTCTTCAGCGCTTGAGCATCCACGATAATTACCGACTGCCGGTTGAGCGGGTCTTTGAGATGGTTGCCCGTATCAACCAGGGCAGTCATTTTGATTTTCTGCCCGTCACAGGAGATCTCCACTGGGACTCGGTACACAGCCCGCACCACCCGTTCGTGGACGATCCCCCAGCCCAGTTCGGCGATGAGCAGGATGGCCAGGATGGAAACCAAGGTGCCCAGGGTGAAGGCTGGAGCATCGCCGGTTCCAAAGAGATAGGCACTGGCCAGCCCCATGCCGGCAGCTACAAAGCCGATGGTGTAGAAATAGCCCGCGGCCGTGAGCAGCTTTCTCCAGGAAATGGGATAGAAGGCGGCAAAGAGCATGGCTGCGGATACCAAAACCACAACGGGGAAGAATCTCCATAAGCCGTAGAGGGGAATCAGGCCGACGCTGGCTGCCAGGTAGAGTAGGTAGTGTACCGTTCCGATGAGGGAACCCAAAACCAGGCGGAAGGCGGTGGTCTGTGTATGTGTGATGGTTGCTGTGGCCCACAAGAGGAGGTATTCAAAAACGAAATTGCAGCTCAGCCGCAAGAGCCAAACATCAACGTACAACGTGTACTCAAGCATAGAATGCTCCCCCTTAAAAAGGGTGTTTGCCAGAATATTAGCGCTAAAAGCATAAAAGTCCTTCCTTAAACGTACAACTGGGCGGGAATTATCTTCCACCCCAACCACGCCTTCCATATAGAGGTTGCCCAGCAAAAAGGAATAGATCTGCCCAGAGGTGGCAATACTGAACTTTGTAATCGGCATGTGCAGGAGGGAGAGGACATGAACAAGGTGGAGATCTGCGGTGTGAACACCGCTAAGCTGCCAGTCTTGCCCAATGCCAAGATGCGGGAACTCCTGGCCAAAATCAAGGAAGGGGATCAAAAGGCCAGGGAAGAGATGGTTCAGGGCAACCTCCGCTTGGTGCTGAGCGTGATCCAAAGGTTCAACAACCGGGGCGAATATGTGGATGATCTGTTCCAGGTGGGCTGCATCGGCCTCATGAAGGCCATTGACAACTTCGACCTCAACCAAAACGTTAAGTTCTCCACCTACGCAGTGCCCATGATCATAGGCGAAATCCGGCGTTATCTGAGGGATAACAATCCCATCAGGGTGAGCCGTTCCCTTAGGGATATCGCCTACAAAGCCCTGCAGACCAGGGATGCTTTAGCCAACCGCTATTCGCAGGAGCCTTCCATTGGGCAGATCGCCGAAGAACTGCAGATTCCCAGGGAGGAAATCGTCTTTGCCCTGGATGCCATTCAAGAGCCCATCTCCCTTTTTGAGCCCATCTATAACGATGGAGGCGACCCCATCTTTGTGCTGGACCAGATCAGCGACGAAAAGAACACCGAGCGGCGCCTCATCGAAGGGGTGAGCATCAAGGAGGGCATGGAAAACTTAGGCGAGCGGGAACGCTTGATTCTCACCATGCGCTTTTACGAAGGCCGGACCCAGATGGAAGTAGCTGAAGAAATCGGGATTTCCCAGGCGCAGGTTTCCAGGTTGGAAAAGGCCGCCCTGCGGCATCTGCGCAAGTATATGGCTACATCTTAGAGGAGGGAAGCTTCCAATGTCGCAGGAGTGTAAAGCGCGCCTTTTGGTCTGCTGCGCGCTGCTGTGTGTAGGAACCGCTGTCTTCGGTCTGTTCTCTGCCTTACAGCGCGGTCTTCATAGCGATAAAGCCTTTGCTCAGGACTTGATTCGCCTTCATGTCGTGGCCCACAGCAATCTGCCCCAGGATCAAGAGCTGAAACTGAAGGTGCGGGATGCTGTGTTATTGGAAACCAAGCGTATTCTAGGTGAGGTTGCAGAACGGGACCAAGCTTACACATTGCTGGTACATAATCTCCAAACGCTGGAGCGCTCTGCCCAGGAGGCGGTTTGGGCCAGCGGGTACGACTATCCAGTCGCGATTAAGCTGGGCAGTTATCTCTTCCCGGAGCGGGATTACGGAGAACTGCTGCTGCCCCAGGGCAGGTATGATGCCCTGCGGGTGGAAATCGGAGCAGCCCAGGGCGACAACTGGTGGTGCATCCTCTTCCCCCCGCTCTGCCTGGCGGAACTGGAGGGGACCAGCCCCAACTTGGTGAAGGTGGACCACAAGGAAGGCCCTGGGGAGGGAGGACGCAGCTTCGTGCTCCGCTCCAGGTTGTGGGACCAGGTGGTGCAGACCCGCTATGCCCGCTTGTTCCAGAGCTGGTGGCAGGCATCGGCGGCAGGTCTTTCCGCCCTGGCCCGCTAAGCCGATTGGGAAAGCTCAACGTACAGTCAGAAACGGCCCCGCTGCCGTTTCTTTTTTGCCCTCCAGGCATATACTTAGGTAGCAAAAGGGGGGCGGATCATGAAGGTGATCACCACTTCCGACCTGCGCAGGCTGGACGTGATCAACGTGGACGAAGGCCGCTATCTAGGGAACGTCTGCGATGTGGACCTGGACCCGGAGACGGGGCGCATCAAGGCGCTAATTGTGGATGAGGCCAGGCCCTTTGGCTTTTTCTTTTTGGCCCGGCGCACGGATCAGGAGATCCCCTGGCGAGATATCGTCCTGGTGGGCGTGGATGTGGTGTTGGTGAAAAACAGAACATGGAAAAGGTGAGCCATTTACTGTATAATAAAGTAAACATTGGTCGCACAATACTGGAGGGGACGTAGATGCGCTGCCCGTTTTGCCTGCACCCGGATAGCAAGGTTTTGGACTCGCGGCAGACAGAAGAGGGAGGTTCCATCCGGCGCCGCAGGGAATGCACCGCCTGTCACAGGCGTTTTACTACATACGAACGCGTCGATGAAATGCCCTTTCTCGTGGTAAAAAAGGATGGCCGGCGGGAGCCCTTCTCCCGCGCCAAGATTCTCAACGGCATACTCCGTGCCTGCGAGAAACGGCCCATCTCCTCGGAGACCATCGAGAAGGCAGTGGATGAGGTGGAAAGGGAGGTGCGGTCCAGGTTGGACCGGGAGGTCACTTCCACCTATATTGGCGAATTGGTCATGGACAAGCTGCGGGAGATCGATGATGTTGCCTATGTGCGTTTTGCCTCCGTGTACCGCCAGTTCAAGGATGTGGACAGCTTCATCGCGGAAGTGCAGCAGCTGCGGAAAGAGAGATAATTAGCTGGGCAAGTAGGGTTTAACGCCCCCGCGTAGAACTTGGAAGGGAAGGGGTGAAGACGTGAGGGGAAAATCTGGAACCCGGAAGGATAGCGGCATCAAAGCCAGGGAAGTGGGGGGCATTCTGCTTTTGGCCTTCTCCGCCTTCTGTCTGCTCTCTTTGTACGTGGACACAACCGGCCGGGTTGGCATTCCCCTGCGGTCCGTTCTGCGCATGTGCTTCGGCGATCTGGCCGTTTTGTTTGTGCTGCTCTTTGCCGCGGCGGCTGTGCAGCTCTTCCTCGGTAGCAAGAGGGCCCTTTCCTGGCAGTCCCAGGCGGGCCTTTTGCTCCTCGTTGGCGCGGTGACCTTAGTGTTCCACATGCTTTACTACCGGGGCTATCAATTTCCCCCCAGCCTGCGGGAGGAGATCGGCTACGGACTGAAGGGGGAGGGGGCCGGGGTGCTGGGCGCCGTGCTTTTAACTCTAAGCTACAACGCCTTTGGCATTCACGGATCTTACATAGTGGTCGGTACCGCGGCCTTGCTGGGCATTATGTTTTTCTTTGAGATCTCGCTGATCGATCTCTTACGCCGCCTCCTAAGCTACCTGCAAAGGGCTGTGCGCAGCTGGTGGCGCGGCCAGAGCGGCAGCGAGCGCGCCAAGAAGGAGAGGCGGCCAGCCAAACGCACCAGGCGTAAAAAGGCCCAGCCGCCCGAGGCCGTTTCTCAGGAGCCGGCAGTTGTGGAAACGGAGATCGAGCCTGCCCCGCCGGTGGCGAAGCCCAAGAAACGGGAAACTGCCAGGAAAGAGCCGGAGGAAGCCCCTGTGGAACAGCTGGTACTCAACCTGCCCTCCCGGGAGGGGCAGGGTGCCTATCTTTTGCCTCCCACCAGCCTTCTGCGGAAAAGCGGCGGCAGATCCCGCCGGGGCGCGGAGCTGCAGCAGGATCTATTGGAGGAAACCTTGGCCAATTTCGGGATTGAGGCTAAGGTGGTGAATGTATCCCAGGGGCCGGTGATTACCCGCTACGAGCTGCAGCCGGCACCGGGGATTAAGGTTTCCAGGATCACCTCCCTCGCGGATGATCTGGCGCTGGCTTTAGCTGCGGAGGATGTGCGCATCGAAGCCCCTGTCCCGGGCAAACCTGTGGTGGGTATTGAGGTGCCCAACAAGGAAAGGGAGTTGGTGCTGCTCCGGGACGTTCTAGAGAGCCGCGAGTTTGCTGAGCATCCCTCGCCGGTGGCGCTGGCCTTGGGCAAAGACATCGCCGGCCAGCCGGTGATCGCCGATTTGAAGAAGTGGCTGCACGTGCTCATTGCGGGGGCCACCGGGTCGGGGAAGAGTGTCTGCCTAAACTGCGTCATCACCTCCCTCTTGTTCCGCACCACGCCGGATACGGTTAAACTGCTGATGATCGATCCCAAGAGGGTGGAGCTTTCCGCCTACGACGGCATTCCCCACCTGATCTCGCCGGTGGTAACCGATCCGAAGAAGGCCGCCATCGCCCTGCGCTGGGCGGTGGGGGAGATGGAGCGCCGCTACGAGCTCTTCGCCGAGGTGGGGGTGCGGAATATTGAGATGTATCACGAATGGTATAAAGAAGGGTCCCCGGAAGAGGAGCGGGAGCATCTGCCCTATGTGGTGGTGATCGTGGATGAGCTGGCGGATCTGATGATGGTGGCCGCGGCGGAGGTGGAGGATGCCATCTGCCGCCTGGCGCAGATGGCCAGGGCTGCAGGGATGTACCTGATCATCGCCACCCAAAGGCCGTCGGTGGACGTGATCACAGGTCTGATCAAGGCCAACGTGCCCTCCCGCATCTCCTTTGCCGTATCCAGCCAGGTAGATTCCCGCACCATCTTGGATATGGGCGGGGCGGAGCGGCTCATTGGTAAGGGGGACATGCTCTACTACCCCATCGGGGCTTCCAAGCCCGTGCGGGCCCAGGGTGCCTGGATTTCCGATAAGGAAGTGGAGGCGGTTGTTAAGTACTGGAAGGAGCAGGGGGAGCCCGACTACCAGGAAGACATTGTGGAACAGGCCCCTGAACTTGGCCTCCGGGAGGACGAGGAGGATGAACTGCTGGAGGACGCCATCCGCCTGGTGGTGGAGAATGGCCAGGCTTCCATCTCCATGCTCCAGCGCCGCTTCCGCATTGGCTACAGCCGGGCGGCGCGCCTGATCGATATTATGGAGGTGCGGGGGATTGTCGGCGGTTACCAGGGCAGCAAGCCACGGGAGGTTTTGGTGGATAAAGCAGTTTTGGAAGAAAGGTGAGGACGATGATGGGAGTGGGGTCACTGCTGGAGAAGGCCCGGGTGGAGCAAGGCCTGACCATTGAGGAGCTGGCCGAACGCACCAAAATTCGGCCCCAGTTTTTGCAGGCCATTGAGGAGGAACAGTATCACTTACTGCCGGACCAAGCCTATGTACGGCCGTTTATCCGCACCTATGCCAGGGCCTTGGGGGTGGAAGACCAGCTGCAGGTGGAAGTGGAACCCAGGGAATCCACCCTGCGGGTAGACGATCTCAGCGCCAGTATCCGCGAGCGGAGGGAGCGGGCCCGCCGGGCGCGCCGGACCCGTTTTCTGATCCGCTTCGCCGTGCTTATTGTGCTCTTAGCCGGGGCAGCCTATTTAGCGTATTGGATGATGCTTAGGGGGAACTAGGTTGAACAGCAGGGATTATCTAGTCCGGGCCATGCTCGGAGCCAATCAAGCCAGGATTCTGGCTGTGCGCACCACCGGTGTGGTCACTGAAGCACAGAGGGTACACCGCACAACCCCTGTGGCCACCGCGGCCCTGGGGCGTACCCTGACCATGGGACTGGTGCTGGGGGCCATGTTGAAAGCCGATGAGACGCTGACCATTCAGATCAAAGGCGATGGCCCTTTGCAGGGCATTGTGGTCTCCGCCAACTCCCGGGGTCAGGTGAAGGGCTATGTGGGCAATCCCCACGTGGAGCTGCCCTTGAACTCCTCGGGGAAACTGTCGGTTGGTGAGGCGGTGGGGCAGGGGTACCTGCACGTCATCCGCGACATGGGGCTAAAGGAGCCCTACTATGGAACAGTGCCGCTGCAGACCGGTGAGATCGGCGATGATTTCGCCTACTATTTCGCCGTTTCGGAGCAGACGCCCTCCGCGGTGTTGGTGGGTGTTTTGGTGGGCACCGATGGCGTGCCCCTGGGCAGCGGCGGTATTGTGGTGCAGCTCATGCCGGAAGCCGCGGAAGATGAAATCTTCATCACGGAGCTGGAAGAGCGCCTGCAGGTGATGACGGAAGTAAGTTCCCTGTTTGCCAGTGAACGCAGCCCGGAGGCCATTGTGGAGGAGATCTTCGCCGGGCTGGAACTGCGCTTTATTGACCGGCAGGAGGTGCAGTTTTTCTGCGACTGCTCCCGGGAGCGGTTTGAACGGGGGCTGGTCACCTTGGGCGCGGACGAGCTGCGGGAACTTGTGGACAGAGGTGAACCGGTGGAGGTTGTCTGCCACTTCTGCAGCAAACGGTACCGCTTCGCCGTGGAAGAAATAGACAGGCTTTTGCAGGAGCTTGGAAATAGCCGAGCATAAATTCGTTCCCCTTCCGCATATAGTGTTGTGGAAGGGGGAATAGCGATGGCTAGAGTGGGAAAAACTGAAAAGAATGGCCCTGGCCTCTTATTTATTGTTGTAACGCTGATCGTGGTGGCTGTGGTGGGAGCGCGCTTTTTCGGTTTCATGCCTGGGGATAAGGAAGAAGAAGCACCGCGTCCCCCAGTAGTTAAGGTGGAGGATCCAGCGCCACCGCAGGGAGAGGCGGTGGAGGAAGTGCCCAAGGTACTGGTCTTCCACAGCCATGCTTCTGAGAACTACAAGCCTAAAGACAGCCACGAGCGGGGCGGGAAGGGCGATGTGGTCGCGGTGGGCGAAGCCTTTGTGGAGGAGCTGGCTCTTTTGGGCATCAAAGCCATTCACGACCAGACCATTCACGACCAGCCGCGCTACAGCGAAGCTTTCCTTAATTCGGAAAAGAAGGTAAGTGAGCTTTTGGCTGCGAATCCAACTGTGCAGGTGGTTTTAGATCTGCATCGCGACGGCCTCCAAGACAAGCCGGACGATTACACCAAAGCCCGTGCGAATGGTATGGATGTGGCCAAGATCCTCTTCGTGGTAGGTGACAAAGACAACGATCTCTTGGAAGAGAATCTCCGCTTTGCGCAAAAAGTCAGCGATGCACTGGAGCAGCAGTATCCAGGCGTGACCAGAGGGGTGCGGGTGTTCAAGTCCGATTACAGCGGGGAGCTGCATCCCAACAGTATCATGGTCTTGATCGGCGATTGGCGGGGGAATACTCTGGAAGAGGCCGTAGCTTCAGCCCGGCTGTTGGCCAGGGTGTTGGAGCCCTTTGTGGAGTGATTTGGCAAGTAGTCATTGGGAGTGACCTAAATGAACCAGCATATACACCTCATTGGTATCGGTGGGACGGGCATGGGCCCGTTAGCCAAGGTTTTTCTGGAGATGGGGCACAAGGTTAGCGGTTCTGACCTGCAGCCTTCAGAGACCACCGATTATTTGATCAAACTAGGAGCGACAGTATACTTCAACCATTCGGCCGCCAACGTCAACGGGGCTACCAGAGTGATCTACTCCAGTGCCATTCCCGTGCAAAATCCGGAGATTGTTGCGGCACGCCAGAAAGGTATCGATGTTCTGCACCGCTCTGAAGTTCTGGCCCAGCTGTTGAACAACCGGCGGGGGATAGCAGTGAGCGGTGCCCATGGTAAGACCACCGTGACTTCCATGATCGCCCTTTGTTTGGAAATGGCCGGCACAGATCCAACTGTGCTGATTGGCGCGCATTTCGCGCCCTTCGGCCCGGGGGCCAAGTACGGCCGGGGGGAGTTTGTGGTCGCGGAAGCAGATGAAAGCGATGGCTCGTTCCTCCGCTACCGGCCGGAGGTTTCCGTGGTGACTAGCATTGAAGCGGATCATCTGGAAAACTATAACGGCACCTTTGAATCTTTGATTGCCAGCTACCGCCGGTTCCTCAGCAACTGTCAGCCCGGCGGCTTGCGCCTCATCGGCGTGGATCACCCGGTGGCCGCCTCCATCAGTCAGGAATACGACGGCGTTACTTACGGTTTTTCGCCCGGGGCTCACTGGCGGGCAGAGGTGCTGCAGTTGGAGCAGGAAAGGTCGGTCTTCAGGGTGTTCCGCCTTGGAGAGTTCTTCGCCGATTTCGTGCTCAATGTCCCTGGCCGGCACAACGTGTCCAACGCCCTGGCCTGCATCGCAGTATGCCACCACATAGGTTTATCCATCCCCCAGATGCAGAGGGCCCTGCGCCGGTTCACCGGGGCCAAGCGGCGTTTTGAGATCCTGGGTACCATCGGTGGTGCCCTGGTGGTGGATGACTACGCCCATCATCCCACGGAAGTTGCTGCTGTGATCAAGGCTGCCAGGGAGGGCTGGCCCACCAGGCGCATCGTGGCAGTTTTCCAGCCGCATCGCTACTCCCGGACGAAACTCCTGTTTGAGGACTTCGCCCAGGCCTTTCGGGAAGCGGATGTGGTCATCATTACGGATATCTACGCTCCGCCGCCTGAAAAACCCATCCCTGGGGTGAGTGCCGCTGCTTTGGCGAACCGCGTTCGGGAAAGCAACGCGCCCAAGAACGTTTACCATATTCCCCAGCAGGAAGATGTGGTGCCTTTCCTGCGGGACTGGCTGACGGCGCAGGATTTGGTTTTGGTGATGGGTGCAGGACCCATTTCACGGGTGGCCCACGATCTAGTCAAGCGCACATAGATTAGCAATGGGGTCGTAGGTAGCGGTTTTGGTTCGTTCGCGGCCTCCGGCGCTTACCACCACCAGGCGGTAGTGGAACAGCGGCGCGTACACCAGCGCGGCCCTCAGGGCATTGATGGCGAGCACAGGCTGCAGTCTCCGCCGCAGCTCCTCCTGCTTGGCGGCAAATTCTGGCGACGAGGTCTTTCCCTGGAAAAATGCCTGGAGCTTTTCTTCTTCCAGGGCCATTTTTTCCCGGGCCTTCTGGGCCCAGGATTGGTCCTCTCCGGCGAATTCCCGGCTGAGGTGCTCCGCCGCCCGCAGGTAGGCCTGTTTTAGACTGCACTTCCGCTTGTTGATCAGCTCTGGTTCCACCCCGCCGGCCTGCAGCAGGTGTGGGGGTAGGGCGAACTTCAATACTTGACCCGAGGAGAGATTCACAATTACCGTGTGGAGGCTCTCTTTTTTTTGCAGCCCCCTGGCCTCCACGGAGATTTCCAGCTGCAGGTACTGGCCGTACCTGGCCGAGCTGGTGAGTACGTACGCCCGCCCTTCAGTGCCAAAAGCAGCCAAGACCTTTTTGCGGATGCTGGGCTCGTGGAAGAAGTGGTGGGGGATGTGGGCCCGGCTGAGGATGCCCTGCTGGCGGATGAGGCGCAGGATGCTCGCCAGGCGGTAGCTCCCCGGGCTGATGAGCTCAGCGCCATAGGCGGCAGCCAAATCTCGATCCCAGGTGAACTGCAGCAGTCTGGCCTGGGTCCGCCAGCCATCCAGTTCCTTCATGAGGGCCTCATCGGCCTGCACCTGCCAGATCCCTGGGTGGATCTCTACGGGGCTGAGACCCAGGAGTTCAAAAAAATCGAAGACGAGTTGTTTTATAGTAACCCCTCCCAAGAGGATGCCTTAACAGCGGCGCGGCCCTGGAGGATGCGCCGGGCTAGCTGGTCAAGCTGCCTGCGGATCTGCTCAGTTTCTTCGTGTTCCAAAAAGATCTTCATGATTTCGCTCTCAAAGGAGCTCCCCAGATTGAGGTGGAGGAGAATGGCATCCAGCTCGCCGATGATGGACTCGAACATGTTGATCTTCTGATGCAGCAGGTACATGATGTGCTCTTCCACCGTACCTTTGGTGATCAAGTTGTAGATGTGCACATCCCGGGTCTGCCCCAGGCGATGGACCCGGCCGATGCGCTGTTCCAGGCGCATGGGGTTCCAGGGGAGATCGAAGTTGACCACCAGGTTGCAGAACTGGAAGTTCAGCCCTTCACCCCCCGACTCGGTGCTCACCAGAAACTGGGCGTCCTTTTGAAAGAGGTGGCGGACGTACTGCTTTTGGCCCCGGGAGAGGCTGCCGTCAAAGGCCAGGGTGCGGTAGCCGGCCTTTTCCAGTCTGTAACGGATGTACTCCTGAGATGCTTTGTACTCCGTGAAGATGATGGCTTTATCCCGGAACTGGGCCACCAGGCGCTCCAGAGCATCGCATTTGCTGTTTTGCTTCACTTCCGCCAGATCCTTGAGCAGAGCGGCCGCCTCGGCCAGCTCATCTTGGGATAGCCCCACCAGCATTTTCTCCAGCGTGAGGGCGGTGGCCAGAAAAGTTGAGCATACTTCCCGCTGCAAAGTGATCAGGGGCAGCATGTTGCCTAGCCCCGTGCGCCGCCCCCGGGCCTTGATGAACTCCGTGACCCGCTTGTAGATTTCCTGCTCCTTGGGTCCCAAGGTGACGATCAGGGGGTGGACGATGCGCTCGGTGAAGCGGATCTCCCCTTCCTCCCGCCGGTTGCGGATCATCACTTGATCCAGGATTCGCCGCAGTTCTGCGGGGTTTTTCGGTGTCCGCTTGGCGGCCATGAAGCGCTTCTTAAATGTTTGATAGCTGCCCAGCTGGCCGGGCTTGATCAGGCCGATGAGGTTGTACAGCTCCTTAAGGTCGTTTTGCACGGGTGTGGCCGTGAGCATCAAACAGTATTTCTTCTGAATAGAATTGACCAAGCGGTAGCTGGCGGTAGAGCTGTTTTTCAGTTTGTGGGCCTCGTCCACGATGAGTAGATCGTAGACTATCCCCGCGATGATGTAGGCATGGGGTTCCCGTTTGGCTGTATCGATGGAGGCGATCAACACGTTGGCATACTCCCAATCCCACCTGGTGCGCTGAATACCCGCGGCTATCCCGAACTTCTCATAGAGCTCCTGGTACCACTGCCAGATCAAGTTGGCCGGGGTGAGGATGAGTACCTTTTTCACCAGGCCCCGCAGCAGGTATTCCTTGAGGATCAAGCCGGCTTCGACGGTCTTTCCCAAGCCAACTTCGTCGGCTAGGATGGCCTGGCCGTGCATGGAGTGGATCACCCTCTCCGCTGTTTTGATCTGGTGTTCGTAGGGGATAACTCCCGCCTGCTGCCACCGTTCTTTGAGATGCTCCAGGGCCAAAAGGCCCGGGGCCTGGTTTTGCACTGCCGCCAGCTCATCGGCGCGCCTGGCCAGCTGGTACCAGCCCCAGGTGTCGAATTTCCCTGCCCGCAGATGGGCCATGACCTGCCTGAATCCATCGGCCAGGACCTGGACTGTAAACTGACCGTAGGAAAGCTCTTGGAGAATCGTATCGCTCTCTTTTCGTGACCATCCTGGTGACACCTGGCGGAAAAACGTGAGCAAACCTCCACCTCCTCACCTGGATTCTTCCCTGCGGGCCCTGTTCCTATGAGGATAGCGTTGCCCTGGTAATTCTGGGCCATAGCAGGATTTTTCGGCTTAAACGAGAATATTAGTGAACATGCCTGGCGGCAGCTGGGATTCTCGCCCTGGCTGGTGCCCGGCGGGGGGCACGCCCCTGGTTAATGAGGAGGTCGGAGAGGTAATGTATCGATACATTTTACGGAGACTTATCTACGTCATTCCCATGCTCTTGGGCATCTCGTCACTCAGCTTTTTCATTATGCAGATGGCTCCCGGCGATGCCCTGACGACGATGGCCCTGAGCCCAGATGTGACCGATGAGATCATGGAGGCCATGCGGGCCCGTTTTTGGCTGGACCAGCCCCCCTACAAGCAGTTTTTCCGCTGGGTTACCCAGATGTTCAAAGGCGATATGGGGCACTCATTCCTCTGGCATGCCCCGGTCACGTGGGTGATTAAGCAGCGTGTGTTCAACACCCTGCTCCTCACGGTCGTTTCCCTCATCGTGGCCTGGGCGCTCGCTATACCTATTGGCATTCATTCCGCGGTTAATCAGTATTCCTGGAGCGATAAGCTGCTCACCTTTTTCGCCTTTATCGGGGTGTCCATTCCCAACTGGTTCTTAGGGTTGCTGTTGTTATACTTGAACCTCACCAGGGGGTGGGGGCTGCCCATTGGCGGGATGACCAGCATAGACTTCGCGGAGTTCACCTTCTGGGAAAAGGTGGTGGACCTGGCCCGGCACATGGTGCTGCCGGTGATCGTGCTGAGCACGGGTACGCTGGCCAGCCTCATGCGCTACATGCGCTCCAATCTCTTAGATGTGCTGCGGCAGGATTACGTCACCACCGCCCGGGCCAAGGGCTTAGCTGAGCGGGTTGTGATCTACAAGCACGCGGTGCGCAACGCCATCAATCCCCTGATCACCATCTTCGGGTTTCAGCTGGGGGGCATTTTAGGCGGAGCATCGCTCACAGAAATCGTCATGAACTGGCCGGGGATCGGCAGCCTGATGCTCAATGCGGTGCAGGGTCAAGATTACTACCTGGTCATGGGCAACCTGGTCATCGGTGCCATCATGCTGATTTTGGGTAATCTCACCGCGGACGTATTACTGGCCGCCAGCGACCCGCGGATCCGGTATGAGTGAGGGGGATAGGTCATGGAGAAGAACAATCGGAGCAATCATCAAGTGGACTTTCAAGGCAACGGTGGTGCCCTGCGCTCGCCCTGGAAAATGGCCTGGCGCAAACTGCGGCGGCACAGGTTGGCCCTTATGGGTATGTGGGTGCTCATCCTCTTGCATGTTTTCGCCATCTTCGCGGACTTTTTTGCACCCTACAGTGAACTGACGTCGGATCGCCGGCGCACTTACCATCCACCCACCAAGATCCATATTTTCCACGAGGGCAAACTGGTTCGGCCCTTTGTCTATGAGTACAAGCGGGTGGACACCTTAAGGAACATCTATGAAGAGGATACGAGCACCATGTATCCCATTCGCTTCTTCGTGCGCGGTGACAAATACAGCTTCTTGGGCTTTGAAACGGACATCCGCCTCTTTGGGGTAGATGCTCCTGGCAAGATCTATCTCTTCGGCGCGGACCGCTACGGCCGGGATATCTTCTCCCGCCTAGCCTACGGCGGCAGGCGTTCGCTGTTTATTGGCATTATCGGCTTGGTGATCAGTTTGTCCATCGGCTTGATCTACGGAGGCGTCTCCGGCTATTTCGGTGGGTGGGTAGACAACCTCATGATGAGGATCGCCGAGATCATCATCTCCATACCCAGCTTTTACCTGCTCTTGGCCCTCAGTGCGGTCTTGCCCACCAACATACCGCCGGACCAGCGCTTCATGCTCATCGTGGCCATTCTCGGTTTCATCGGCTGGGCAGGCTTGGCCCGGGTGATCAGGGGCATGGTCTTGTCCATCGCCAAAAGTGAGTTTGTGGCCGGGGCGGAAGCCATAGGCGCGTCTCAGCCGCGCATCATTATCCGGCATATTCTGCCCAATACTATGAGCTATGTGATTGTCAACGCCACCCTGTCCATTCCCGGCTTTATCCTGTCGGAATCGGGCTTGAGCTTTATTGGGGTGGGCATTCAGCATCCGGTGGCCAGCTGGGGCAATATGCTTTCCGAAGCGTTGAACCTCTCTTCGCTGACCCGCTATCCGTGGCTGTTGGTGCCAGGGTTCTTCATCTTCATCACCGTCTTGTCCTACAGCTTCTTCGGGGACGGCGTGCGGGATGCCCTGGACCCCAGGAGTCGCACCGTCTAACAGACCCCGTGAAACGTTTGAGGGTGGAATGGAGATTCCACCCTTTTGTCGAACCTTCCCTTGTGTCTGGAATGTAAAGGCCGTTAAGCCGCTGTTCTGGGAATAAAGTCTGTGCGTTCGGCAGGACATAGGGCTTTTCGGTCGTATTATAGTAAGTATCCTAACTCGACCATTTTGGCAAACTGCGCCGAAATTGTACATGAATTTCGTCTGGAAGGAGTAGTGATAGCGCCTGAAGAAGGGAGGTACAGCAAGAACCAATTCTTTTAAAAAATCTTTAAAAGGGGGAATATAATAAGACCATGAAAAGACATATCTTCATCTGGACGCTGCTCTTGACACTGATCATCGGTGCTGGAGTGGCCAGCGCTGTAGAGCTGCTTGATCCGAGAATTATCAACCTGGCTGAAGAATTCGGTATGGAAGTGGGCCGTTACGGCGGTACGATGACTGTCCATGGCGGCGCCAGCGGTCCCAAGACCTTTAACCCGCATCGTGCTGCAGAAACGTCCAGTACCGATGTGACCGACCGCATCTTCGAAGGTCTCGTCACTTTGCACCGTGACACCGGTTTGGTCATGCCCAAGCTGGCCCGGGAGTACGAGATCAGCGAGGACGGCACGGAAGTAACCTTCTACCTGCGCCGCGGTGTGCAGTGGCACGATGGTACAGAGTTCACGGCCGATGACGTCATCTTCACCTTTGACGTGGTCTATGACCCGGCTGTCGGCTCCAACTCCAGAACTGGCTTGCTCATCGACGGCCAGCCCATGAAATATGAGAAGATAGACAAGTACACGGTGAAGTTCACCCTGCCGCGTCCCCATGCTCCCATCATGTTCAGCATCGGGACACCCATCGTTCCTGTGCATCTCCTGGGCGAGGCCCACAAGGAAGGCCGCTACCACGAGATGTGGGGTCTGGAGACTCCCCTGGAGCAGATCATTGGTACCGGTGCCTGGAAGATCGCTTCCTACCGCATCGACCAAGAGCTCATCCTGGTCAGGAACGACAACTACTATGAGTTCGATGAGGAGGGCAACCGCCTACCTTATCTGAACAGGGTCATCTTCCGCTACTATCCCAGCTCGGATACGGCAACTCTGGCCTTCTTCAACGGTGAGTTCGACTACATCGGCATTCCGGCCAACCAGTATCCTGAGTATGTGGATCGTGAGCCCTTCAGCCGCTGGAGCATTATCACGGCTGGTCCCAACCCTGGCACGAGCTTCATCGTCCTGAACCAGAATCCCAACGCTGTGCCTGAACCCAAGCTCTCCTGGTTCACCGATGTGAACTTCCGTCAGGCCCTCTACCATGCGGTGGATAAGGAAACCATCCTGGATATGGCCATGAACGGTATGGGCTACATCCAATGGAGCCCCATCAACATGAGAAATGAGTTCTTCCTGAAGAAGGACATCAAGATCTATCCATACGATCTGCAGTTGGCCCATGAGAAGCTGGAAGCTGCTGGCTACAAACTCGGTGCTGACGGCATCCGCCGCGACCCCAACGGCAACCCCATCGAGTTTGACCTGATCACCAACCCAGGTGTACCCATCCGCCAGATCGTGGGCGAGCTCTTCCAGGAAGACCTCGCAGCCTTGGGCATCAAGGTCAACTTCAACCAGATCGACTTCAACGTGGTCGTGGAGAAGCTGACAGATACCTTTGAGTGGGATGCGATCATCATCGGTCTCACTGGAACCTTCGATCCCAACGGCGGCTCCAACGTCTGGCTCTCCAGCGGTAACCTGCATATGTGGTATCCGTATCAGGAGACCCCGGCCACCGAGTGGGAGGCCCGCATTGATGAGGTCTGGTTGGCGGCCCAAAGAGCCATGGATCCCGAGGTTCGTCGCGAGTACTACTACGAGTTCCAGGACATCGTAGCCGAGTATGTACCGCTACTGTACACCGTAACCTCCGAGAACATGGTGGCTGTACGTGACCATCTGCGCAACGCCTTCCCGGACGGCATCGGCGGTTCCGTAGGCAGCGCTTGGAACTACATCTGGGTCGACAGATAAGTTCCAGCTATCAGCGTACAATACCAGGAAGGCACCCGTTAGGGTGCCTTCATTCGCGGTGCGCCCGGCATGTCTACCGAGCCGATGGGTTGAGAGAAACCCTACCGCCCAACCAGCGGGAAGGTAACCAGCAGGCAAGGGCGCCACTGGCAACAGTGGGGTCTGGAGGAAGCCGAGGGGGTGCCTTGG
>Ga0208823_1000594_pt1 | contig 30694 bp, 27 predicted proteins | sample AD_UKC075_MetaG_FD_184440 | JGI IMG/M metagenome (GOLD analysis project Ga0208823, IMG submission 184440) | Active sludge microbial communities of municipal wastewater-treating anaerobic digesters from USA - AD_UKC075_MetaG (SPAdes) (version 2) | ecosystem: Engineered > Bioreactor > Anaerobic >... | reverse complement strand
TAGTCGCCGAGATTGTCCCGGATCTCGTCGAGCTCACCCTGGCAGATGCCGGTGAAGGCGAGCGGGAAGAACACCAGCAGGACGTTCTTCTTGCCCCGGAAGTCGCTCAGCGTGACGGGCTGCCCGTCCTGATCCTTCAGGGTGAAGTCGGGGGCTTCGTTACCGACCGCGATCGTCATGAATGCCTCCCCGCTGCCTTCGATTTGCGCTGCACCAGCCGGCTGCCCGTCCATCCGCCCAGATTCGCCGACGACGTCTGCATCAGCCCCGCCGTGGGCGCGGACTCCGCGATCTCGGCCGGCTGAACGTGACCCGGCTTGCCGGTCTTGGGAGTCAACACCCAGATGACGCCGTCCTCCCCGAGCGGGGCGATCGCGTCCATCAGGCGGTCCACCAGATCGCCGTCACCGTCGCGCCACCACAGCAGCACCACATCGACGACCTCGTCGGCGTCCTCGTCGAGGAGTTCGCTGCCGCAGGCCTCTTCCACATCGGCGCTGATGTCCTCGTCACAGTCCTCGTCCCAGCCCAGTTCCTGGACGATCTGATCGGACTCGATCCCCAGCCTCTGGGCGTAGTTAGGCCCGCTGCCACCCGCGGCGACCACGTCTGGTGCTCTCCTTCTGCTCTGGTCCAGGCTGCCCTGATTTGAAATTGTGGGGCTTATCGTTGCACGACAAGGCCGTCAGCACCGATCCGGTGCGGCTATCGGTAGGTGGCGTCACACATCCGCAACGCCGTGGAACGGGCATCGTTGATCTGTTTGATGACGGTGTTGAACTCCGACGGCGACGCCTGGTTGGCGATCGCGGCCGCCGCGGCGTAGGCTCCGTCGACCCAGCCGGCCAACGCATCCCGCAACTCCGGCGGGATCACGTCGGTGAGGCTGCTCTCCACTGCCTGCGCGCTCTGGTCGAGGGCGTCGATGGCCGGGCCCTCGGTACTCGCGACGGTGCCGCCCTCCCCGTTGTAGGCGTCGACGTAGGCGTTGACGGCGGCGATGGCATCCGCGCTGGTCGTGGCGAGGGTTTCGCAGCTGTTGCGCATCGCTTGCGTGGTCAGCGAGGCCTGCCGCTCCGATTCGCGGGCGCTGGAACTCGCCGCCGCCTGCGATGACGACATTGACATCGACGTGCGGTAGGCGGGAGCGTCGGCGGCGTCGACGGTCCCCTGCCCGCCGGTGACCGAGGTGCAGGCGGCCAGCCCGCCGGTCAATGTCGCGGCGAGGACCGCAGCACCGCCGGCCAGCGCGCCCCCGAGACGCCTCCGCCGGGCGCGTGTGATCTGCACAGACGCAGACGTTACCGGGTTCCTGCCGGACGGTGGCGTCATGCTCGCGACTATCCACCGCAACGGCGGCGATTACGGCACGATAGGCAGTGCGTCGAACCCCGCACCACCAACCCCACGCTGACCCAGCGTCACTCACGCCACGAAGGAGCCGAAGTTGACCCAGATCGCCGGCCAGGACAGGACCCCGGGCTCCGGGACGGCACCGGAGACGGACCGGGTCCGGGTCATCCGCGAGGGCGTCGCGTCGTACCTGCCCGACATCGACCCGGAGGAGACTTCGGAGTGGCTGGAGTCCTTCGACGATCTGCTGTCGCGTTCCGGACCGGCCCGCGCCCGCTATCTGATGCTGCGGATGCTGGAACGCGCCGGCGAGCAACGCGTCGCCATCCCGGCGCTCACGTCGACGGACTACGTCAACACCATCCCGACCGAATTGGAGCCCTGGTTCCCCGGCGATGAGGAGGTGGAGCGCCGCTACCGCCGGTGGATCCGGTGGAATGCCGCGATCATGGTGCACCGGGCCCAGCGCCCCGGCGTCGGCGTGGGCGGGCACATCTCGACCTATGCCTCGTCGGCGTCGCTCTACGAGGTCGGGTTCAACCACTTCTTCCGGGGCAAGTCCCACCCCGGCGGCGGCGACCAGATCTTCATCCAGGGTCACGCCTCCCCCGGCATCTACGCCCGCGCCTTCCTCGAGGGCCGGCTGACCGCGGACCGGCTCGACGGGTTCCGTCAGGAGCACAGCCACCCGGGCGGCGGCCTGCCGTCCTACCCGCACCCCCGGCTGATGCCGCACTTCTGGCAGTTCCCCACGGTGTCGATGGGGCTGGGCCCGATGAACGCGATCTACCAGGCCCGGTTCAACCACTATCTGCATGACCGCGGCATCAAGGACACCTCCGACCAGCACGTGTGGGCGTTCCTCGGCGACGGCGAGATGGACGAGCCGGAGAGCCGCGGCCTGATCCAGGTGGCCGCCAACGAGGCGCTGGACAACCTGACCTTCGTCATCAACTGCAACCTGCAGCGCCTCGACGGCCCGGTGCGCGGCAACGGCAAGATCATCCAGGAACTGGAGTCCTTCTTCCGCGGTGCCGGCTGGAACGTCATCAAGGTGGTCTGGGGCCGCGAGTGGGACGCCCTGCTGCACGCCGACAAGGACGGCGCGCTGGTGAACCTGATGAACACCACCCCCGACGGGGACTACCAGACCTACAAGGCCAACGACGGCGCCTACGTGCGCGACCACTTCTTCGGCCGGGACCCGCGCACCAAGGCCCTGGTCGCCACCATGTCCGACGCCGAGATCTGGAGCCTCAAGCGCGGCGGGCACGACTACCGCAAGGTGTATGCCGCCTACCGGGCGGCCACCGAGCACAAGGGCCAGCCGACGGTGATCCTGGCCAAGACGATCAAGGGCTACACGCTCGGGTCGCACTTCCAGGGCCGCAACGCCACCCACCAGATGAAAAAGCTTGCGCTGCAAGACCTCAAGGACTTCCGCGACGTCATGCGCATCCCGATCAGCGACGCCCAACTCGAGGAGAACCCCTACCTGCCGCCGTACTACCACCCCGGCACCGAGTCACCCGAGATCCGCTACCTGCTCGACCGGCGCCGGGCGCTGGGCGGCTTCCTGCCGGAGCGGCGGGCCAAGTCCCGTCCACTGACGCTGCCGCCGAGTGACGTCTACGCCCCGGTCAAGACCGGGTCCGGCCACCAGGAGGTGGCCACCACCATGGCGACCGTCCGGGTGTTCAAAGAGTTGTTGCGCGACAGCAACATCGGCCCGCGCATCGTGCCGATCATCCCCGACGAAGCCCGCACCTTCGGGATGGACTCCTGGTTCCCGACGCTGAAGATCTACAACCGCAACGGGCAGTTGTACACCGCGGTGGACGCCCAGCTGATGCTCGCCTACAAGGAGAGCGAAACCGGGCAGATCCTGCACGAGGGCATCAACGAGGCGGGCTCCACCGCCTCGTTCACCGCGGTCGGGACGTCGTACTCCACCCACGACGAGCCGATGATCCCGGTCTACATCTTCTACTCGATGTTCGGGTTCCAGCGCACCGGCGACGGGTTCTGGGCCGCGGCCGACCAGATGGCCCGCGGCTTCGTCCTCGGCGCCACCGCCGGCCGCACCACCCTGACCGGTGAGGGTCTGCAGCACGCCGACGGCCACTCGCTGCTGCTGGCCTCCACCAACCCGGCGGTGGTGGCCTACGACCCGGCCTTCGCCTACGAGATCGCCCACATCGTGGAGAGCGGCCTGCGCCGGATGTACGGCGAGGACTCCGAGAACGTGTACTTCTACATCACGATCTACAACGAGCCCTACCCGCAGCCGGCCGAACCGGAGAACCTCGACGTCGACGCGCTGCTGCGCGGCATCTACCGGTTCCGTGCGGCGAGCGAGAAACGCACCAGCGTCGCGCAGATCCTGGCCTCAGGGGTGTCCATGCCGGACGCGCTGCGTGCCGCGGATCTGCTGGCCGAACGCTGGGACGTCGCCGCCGACGTGTGGTCGGTGACCAGTTGGAACGAATTGCACCGCGACGGCGTGGCCGCCGAGAAGGAGGCGCTGCGCCATCCCGAACGTCCGGCCCCCGTGCCGTTCGTCACCGAGGTGCTGTCGAAGACCTCCGGGCCGGTGGTGGCGGTCAGCGACTGGATGCGGGCGGTACCCGAGCAGATCCGCCCCTGGGTGCCGAACACCTACGTGACGCTGGGCACCGACGGGTTCGGCTTCTCCGACACCCGTCCCGCGGCGCGCCGCTACTTCAACACCGACGCGGAATCGGTGGTGGTGGCCGTCCTGGAGGCCCTGGCCCGCGACGGCGAGATCGACCCGTCCGTGGCGGTGGCCGCCGCCCGGGAGTACCGGATCGACGATGTGATGGCCGCCCCCGCGCAGACGAGCGATCCCGGAGTCGCTTAGGCGACGACATCAGACCCGGAGTCGCGTAAGCGACGGGTCGCTTAGGCGCCGAGTGAGGAGTCACGCAGAGGTCCACTCGCGTTTCGTCTGCGTGGTTCCTCAATGAACGCGCGGCATACGGCAACGAACCAGTCGCTCTTGGTAGATCCGGCCAAAAATCGGCGTAGCTTTTAGGTGTGCCTGACAACGGATTCGCCGCCGGACTGAACGCCGGCGCCGCGCCCCTCGCGCTGCTCTCCGATGTTCCCGACGCCACCCTGCGCCGGCTCAAGGGCTACTCCGGCCGGCTGGCCACCGAGGCCGTCCAGACCATGCAGCAGCGGCTGCCGTTCTTCGCCGACCTGACGGCCTCCCAGCGGGCCAGCGTCCAACTGGTGGTCCAGGCGGCGGTGGTCAACTTCGCCGAATGGATGCGCGACCCCAGCAGCCAGGTGGGCTACACCGCGCAGGCCTTCGAACTCGTCCCGCAGAACCTGACCCGCCGGATCGCCCTGGCCCAGACCGTCGACATGGTGCGGGTCACGATGGAGTACTTCGAGCAGGTCGTCCCGATGGTCGCCCGCAACTCCGAGCAGTTGACCGCACTGACCGTGGGGATTCTGCGGTACAGCCGCGACCTCGCCTTCGCCGCGGCCAGCGCCTACGCGGACGCCGCCGAGGCCCGCGGATCCTGGGACAGCCGGATGGAGGCCAGCGTGGTCGACGCCGTCGTCCGCGGCGACACCGGACCGGAGCTGCTCTCCCGCGCCGCCGCTCTGAACTGGGACACCACCGCTCCGACCACCGTCCTCGTCGGCACCCCGTCACCAGGCCGGGAGGACTCCGCCGGTGAGGACGTCCGGGAGATCGCGGCCCGCCACGACCGGGCCGCGCTGGCCGATATCCACGGCACCTGGCTGATCGTGATCGTCTCCGGGCCCATCACCCCCACCGACAGGTTCCTCGGCGACCTGCTGGAGGCGTTCTCCCCCGGACCGGTGGTGATCGGACCGACCGCGCCCATGCTGACCGCCGCCTACCTCAGCGCCGGCGAGGCCATTTCCGGGATGAACGCGGTGGCCGGCTGGAGTGGGGCACCCCGGCCGGTGGCGGCCCGGGAACTGCTGCCCGAACGCGCCCTGCTCGGCGACACCTCCGCGGTCGCCGCCCTCTACAACGAGATCACCCGCCCCCTGGCCGACGCCGGGCCGGCACTCTCGGAGACCCTCGACGCCTACCTCGACAGCGGCGGCGCCGTTGAGGCCTGCGCCAGGAAACTGTTCGTTCATCCAAATACGGTCCGTTACCGACTGCGCCGGATCGCCGACGTCACCGGCCGCGATCCCACCGTCCCGCGCGATTCCTATGTGCTGCGAGTGGCCACCACCGTCGGACGACTGGGCTACCCCGCATCCCCGCAAACACCTGCACAGACCAGTACAAACGTCGCGGCTGCGCAACGGGTTCCACCCCTGGTGGGCACCTGAGGCCGAGCCCGGGCCGCCCCGTTGTCACGGAAATGCGACGGCACCATCGCAACGCCGGGCAACTTTGTAGGTTCTCCACAAAAACCTAAGACAAGGTTCATAAAGTCGCACACCCCGAAAACGGCCGTTCACAGTGTTCTCTTAAACATGTGATTGCTTTGCTTGCGCCCGGACAGGGTTCGCAGACCCCAGGCATGCTCGCCGAATGGCTTGAGCTGCCCGGTGCGGCGGACCGCATCGCGCGCTGGTCGGAACTCAGCGGCCTGGATCTGGCCCGGCTGGGCACCACGGCATCCGCCGAAGAGATCACCGACACCGCCGTGACCCAGCCGCTCGTCGTCGCGACGACCCTGCTGGCCTTCGGTGAGCTCGCCTCCCGCGGACTGCCGACCACCACCGTCGTCGCCGGACACTCCGTCGGAGAGATCGCGGCCTACGCCATCGCCGGCGTCATCTCCGCTGACGACGCGGTCACCCTGGCCGCGGTACGCGGTGCGGAGATGGCCAAGGCCTGCGCCGTCGAGCCCACCGGGATGTCCGCCGTCCTGGGCGGTGACGAGAACGAGGTCCTGGCGCGACTGGAAGCCCTCGAGCTCATCCCGGCCAACCGCAACGCCGCCGGCCAGATCGTCGCCGCCGGCGCGGTGGCCGCGCTGGAGAAGCTCGCCGAGGATCCGCCGGCCAAGGCCCGGGTACGCGCGCTGGCCACCGCCGGGGCGTTCCACACCCACTACATGGCATCCGCGCTCGACGGGTACGCCGCGGCCGCCGCCACGGTGACCGCCCACGACCCCAGCACCACGCTGCTCTCCAACGTCGACGGCCGGCCCGTCGCGTCGGGTGCCGACGCCATGGAGAAGCTCGTCGCGCAGCTGACCCGGCCGGTGCGCTGGGACCTGTGTACGGAGACCATACGCTCGCTGGGCACCACCGCGATCGTCGAGTTCCCCCCGGCGGGAACGTTGACGGGTATCGCCAAACGAGAACTTCGGGGCGTCGCGACGCACGCCGTCAAGACCCCCGCAGATCTGGACGGACTGTCGGAGCTGTAGCAACCGATCGTCAACCAGGACAAACACCGAAGCACGCCCGTGTTTCGCCCGGACTGCACAACGGCAGTTCAGGGACATCACAAGTGGAAGGGAGCCACACAGTGGCCGCCAGTCAAGAAGAAATCATCGCCGGTCTCGCCGAGATCATCGAAGAGGTCACCGGTATCGAGCCGTCTGAGGTGACCCCGGAGAAGTCCTTCGTCGACGACCTGGACATCGACTCGCTGTCCATGGTGGAGATCGCGGTGCAGACCGAGGACAAGTACGGCGTGAAGATCCCCGACGAGGACCTCGCCGGCCTGCGCACCGTCGGTGACGTGGTCGCCTACATCCAGAAGCTGGAAGAGGAGAACCCCGAGGCCGCCGCCGCTCTGCGCGAGAAGTTCGCTACGGAGAAGTGACAATGTCCGCCCCCTCCTATTCCGGGCCTTCCACCGGCAACGGTGGGTTCCCGAACGTCGTGGTGACCGCAGTCGAGGCCACCACGGCGCTCGGGGCCGACGTCGACTCCACCTGGAAGAGCCTGCTGGCCGGCGAGAGCGGGATCCGGGTCCTCGAGGACGATTTCGTCACCAAGTGGGACCTTCCGGTTCGTATCGGCGGACACCTCGTCGACCCGATCGACGACCACATGGGACGGCTCGACATGCGACGCATGTCCTACGTCCAGCGCATGTCGAAATTCCTCGCCAAGCGCATGTGGGAGTCGGCCGGCAACCCCGAGGTCGACCCGGACCGGTTCGCCGTCGTCATCGGCACCGGACTGGGAGGCGGCGAGAAGATCGTCGAGACCTATGACCTGATGAACGAGGGCGGCATTCGCAAGGTGTCGCCGCTGGCCGTTCAGATGATCATGCCCAACGGCGCGGCGGCGGTCGTCGGCCTCGAACTGGGGGCACGGGCCGGGGTCATCACCCCGGTGTCGGCCTGCTCGTCGGGGTCGGAGGCCATCGCCCACGCCTGGCGGCAGATCGTCATGGGTGACGCCGACATCGCCGTCTGCGGTGGCGTCGAGGGCATGATCGAGGCGCTGCCGATCGCGGCCTTCTCGATGATGCGCGCGATGTCGACCCGCAACGACGAGCCCGCGCGGGCCTCGCGTCCGTTCGACAAGGACCGTGACGGATTCGTCTTCGGCGAGGCCGGCGCGCTGATGATCATCGAGACCGAGGAGCATGCCAAGGCCCGCGGCGCCACGCCGCTGGCCCGGTTGCTGGGCGCGGGCATCACGTCCGATGCCTTCCACATGGTGGCCCCGGCCCCGGACGGCCTGCGGGCCGGCCGGGCGATGACCCGGGCGATGGAACTGGCGGGCTTGTCCGCCAAGGACATCGACCACGTCAACGCCCATGCCACGTCGACCTCCATCGGTGACGTCGCGGAGGCCAACGCGCTGCGGGTGGCCGGGGTGGACCACGCCGCGGTCTACGCGCCCAAGTCGGCGCTGGGCCACTCGATCGGTGCGGTCGGCGCCCTGGAGTCGATCCTCACCGTGCTGGCTCTGCGTGATGGTGTGATCCCCCCGACGCTCAACTACGAGACGCCGGATCCGGAGATCAACCTGGACGTCGTCGCGGGCGAACCCCGCTATGGCGACTACAAGTACGCCATCAACCAACTCGTTCGGGTTCGTGGTCACAACGTGGCGATCGCGTTCGGGCGCTACTGAGGACGGCACTCCTCCGAGGCAAGCACGACGAAAGGCAATTCAGGTACCCATGGCACCGCTGACAACGGGCAACGGTCTCCCCGACGTGGTCGTCACCGGCGTGGCGATGACGACCGCGTTGGCGGTTGATGCGGAAGGCACCTGGAAGAGACTTCTCAACGGCGAGAGCGGGATTCGCAAGCTCGAGGATCCCTTCGTCGAGGAGTACAACCTGCCGGTCCGGATCGGCGGGCACCTGCTGGAGGATTTCGACTCCGAACTGTCCCGGGTGGAACTCCGGCGGCTGTCATACCTGCAGAAGATGTCGACGGTCGTCGGCCGGCGGGTATGGCAGAACGCCGGATCCCCCGAGGTCGACACCCGCCGGCTGATGGTGTCCATCGGCACCGGAATGGGGTCCTCGGAGGAGCTGGTCTTCGCCTACGACGGTATGCGGGCGAAGGGACTTCGGGCGGTGTCACCGCTGGTCGTCCAGATGTACATGCCCAACGGCGCGGCCGCGGTGGTCGGTCTGGAACTCCAGGCCAAGGCCGGGGTGTGCACCCCGGTCGCGGCCTGCGCGTCGGGCTCGGAGGCCATCGCCAACGCGTGGCGCAACATCGTCTACGGCGAGGCGGACATCGCGGTGTGCGGTGGCGTCGAGACCAAGATCGAGGCGGTGCCCATCGCCGGCTTCGCCCAGATGCGCATCGTGCTGTCCAACACCAACGATGACCCGGCCGGTGCCTGCCGGCCCTTCGACCGGGATCGCAACGGCTTCGTGTTCGGCGAGGCCGGAGCGCTGATGGTGATCGAGACCGAGGAGCACGCCAAGGCTCGCGGCGCCACCATCCTCGGCCGGATCATGGGTGCCGCGGTCACCTCCGACGGCCACCATCTGGTGGCGCCCGATCCCAACGGGGAACGGGCCGCCCACGCCATCAGCCGGGCGGTCGAGTTGGCCGGCCTCCAGCCCAGCGACATCGACCACATCAACGCCCACGCCACCGGCACCCAGGTCGGCGACGTGGCCGAGGGCAAGGCGATCAACAACGCGATGGGCGGCCACCGGCCGGCGGTGTACGCCCCCAAGTCGGCACTGGGCCACTCGGTGGGGGCGGTCGGCGCGGTCGAGTCCATCCTGACCGTGCTGGCCCTGCGCGACGGCGTCATCCCCCCGACGCTGAACCTGAAGAATCTCGACCCGGAGATCGACCTGGACGTGGTGGCCGGCGAGCCACGGACGGGCGACTACCGCTACGCGGTGAACAACTCATTCGGTTTCGGCGGCCACAACGTCGCGATCGCATTCGGCAAGTACTGACCCAGCCCGGAAACACTGACCAGGAGGAATCCGCATGACGATCATGGCTCCGGAAGCGGTTGGCGAGACACTCGACCCCCGCGACCCACTGTTGCGGCTGCGCACGTTCTTCGACGACGGCAGCGTCGAACTGCTGCACGAGCGTGATCGTTCCGGCATCCTGGCTGCCGCCGGCACCGTCAACGGGGTGCGGACCATCGCGTTCTGCACCGACGGCACGGTGATGGGCGGCGCGATGGGCGTGGAGGGCTGCGAGCACATCGTCAACGCCTACGACCTCGCCATCGAGGAGCACAGCCCGATCGTCGGCATCTGGCACTCCGGTGGTGCCCGACTGGCCGAGGGTGTTCGCGCCCTGCACGCCGTCGGCCTGGTCTTCGAGGCGATGATCCGCGCCTCCGGGCACATCCCGCAGATCTCGGTGGTGGTCGGCTTCGCCGCCGGCGGCGCCGCCTACGGCCCCGCGCTCACCGACGTCGTGATCATGGCCCCGGAGGGACGGGTGTTCGTCACCGGGCCCGACGTGGTGCGCAGCGTCACCGGCGAGGACGTCGACATGGAATCCCTCGGCGGCCCCGACACCCACCACCGCAAGTCCGGCGTGTGCCACATCGTCGCCGAGAACGAACTCGACGCCTACGCCCGCGGCCGCCGACTGGTCGGATACTTCTGTCAGCAGGGCCATTTCGACCGCGCCAAGGCCGAGGCCGGCGATGTCGACCTGCACGCCCTGTTGCCGGAGTCCCCGCGGCGGGCCTACGACGTGCATCCACTGGTCGAAGCGCTGCTGGACGCCGACAGCCCCTTCGAGGAGTTCCAGTCCAAGTGGGCCCCGTCGATGGTGGTCGGCCTGGGCCGGCTGTCCGGGCGCACCGTGGGCGTGCTGGCCAACAACCCGCTGCGCCTCGGCGGTTGCCTGAACTCCGAGAGCGCGGAGAAGGCCGCCCGTTTCGTGCGGCTGTGCAACGCCTTCGGCATCCCCCTGGTCGTCATCGTCGACGTGCCCGGATACCTGCCCGGCGTGGACCAGGAGTGGGGCGGCGTGGTGCGACGCGGCGCCAAACTGCTGCACGCCTTCGGCGAGTGCTCGGTGCCGCGGGTGACGCTGGTGACCCGCAAAATCTACGGCGGGGCCTACATCGCGATGAATTCCCGCTCCCTCGGCGCGACGAAGGTGTTCGCCTGGCCGGACGCCGAGGTCGCCGTGATGGGCGCCAAGGCCGCCGTCGGCATCCTGCACAAGAAGAAGTTGGCCGCCGCGCCCGAGCACGAGCGTGAGGCCCTGCACGAGGAACTCGCCGCCGAGCACGAGCGGATCGCCGGCGGTGTGGACAGCGCCATCGAACTCGGTGTGGTGGACGAGAAGATCGACCCCGCGCACACCCGCAGCAAGCTCACCCGGGCATTGGCCGAGGCGCCGATGCGCCGCGGACGGCACAAGAACATCCCGCTGTAGGGCGCCTTTCCCCTCGCGACCAGACGCAAACTCACATCAGCGACGGCGTGTCGGTGCGAGTTAGCGTCTGCTCGCGTCGCGACCGCAGGTCTAGTTCGAGGCGCTCAGGATCTCCTCAGCGGCAGCCAGTGCACGGTCCCGGTCGGCGGCCACCAAGCCGATCCGGGTGCGCCGGTCCAGGATGTCTCCGGCGTCCAGCGCACCCTCGTGGGTGACGGCGAACTCGAACTCCGCCCTCGTGACATCGATACCCTCCGCCACCGGTTCGGACGGGCGGTCGCACCGAGCCGAGGCAATGACCCCGGGGGCTTCCGAGCCGTAGCGTGCCAACAGCGACGCCGGCAGCCGCCCCGAGAAGCCCGGTACGGCAATACCTTTACCAGGGGCGCCGACGAGGGGCAGATCCTTGGTCCGGCATGGTCCGGCATGCAGGCCGCGGGCGGACACCGCGCGGTCCAGGACGTCCTCGGCCATCAACCGGTATTCGGTGAGCTTGCCGCCGACGATACTGAACAGTCCGGAGTCGTTCTCCAGCACTGCGTGGTCGCGGGACAGATCGGCCGTCTCACCGCCGCCGCTGTCGATCAGCGGCCGCAACCCCGCATACGCGCCGGAGACGTCGGCGGGCGTCAGCGTGGTCTGCAACGCGGTGTTGACGGTGTCGAGCAGGAAGTCCACCTCGGCGGGGGTCGGTTCCGGCACATCGGGAATCGGCCCGGGGGCTTCTTCGTCGGTCAGCCCCAGGTAAACCCGACCGAGTTGTTCGGGCATCGCGAACACGAACCGGTTGGTCTCCCCCGGGATCGGGATCGTCAGGGCCGCAGTGGGATTGCCGAACACGGCGGCATCGAAGACCAGGTGGGTGCCGCGGCTCGGACGGAGCTTGATCGACGAGTCCACCTCGGCGGCCCACACCCCGGTCGCGTTGATCACCACCCGGGCGCGCACGTCGAGGGATTCCCCGGTCAGCTCGTCGGTCAGCCGCACCGACGATCCGGTCGCCTCGGACGCGGCGACCCGGGTCAGCACCCGAGCGCCGTGCCGGGCCGCGGTACGCGCCACCGCGACCACCAGGCGGGCATCGTCGATCAGTTGGCCGTCGAAGGCCAGCAGTGCGCCGTCGAGGCCTTCACGGCGGACGGTCGGCGCCATCGCGATCGCCTCCTGCGCGCTGATCCGGCGCGGCCGCGGCAGCACCGAGGATTTGGTGCCGGCCAGCAACCGCAGCACATCGCCGGCCTGGAAACCCACCCGCACCAGCGCGCGTTGGCCGCGACTCATCCCCGGTAGCAGTGGCACCAATTGCGCCATCGCGCTGACCAGATGCGGGGCGGTCCGGGTCATCAGAATCCCCCGCTCGAGGGCACTGCGCCGGGCGATGCCCACATTGCCGGTGGCCAGATAGCGCAAGCCGCCGTGCACCAGTTTCGAACTCCACCGGCTGGTGCCGAACGCCAGGTCGTGCTTGTCCACCAGCACCACCGACAGGCCACGGCTGGCCGCGTCCAGGGCGATTCCGGCTCCGGTGATCCCGGCGCCGATCACCACGAGGTCGACGGCCGGGTTGTCCCCCAGCGCGGCGAGTTCGGCGCTGCGCCGGGCGGCGTTGAGTGCGGTCAGATCAGTCATTCGGGCTCCCGGTGAGGTATCCGTTCAAAGCATGGGACAGTTCGGCATCCAGCTCGGCGGCGTCGAGAATCGGCGCGACGATCTGCCCCGACTGCACGACGGACTGGGTCATCAGCAGCACCATCGCCGCCAGCCGGCGCGGGTCCCCGCGACGAACGCTGTTGTCGCGCTGGGCATTGCGTAACTCACCGGCCAGCACGTCGATCAGCGCCTGCTGACTGGTGCCGAGCCGGTCGGCGATGTAGACCATGGCCAGTTCCGGGGCGGCCCGCAGCACGGTGAGAATCAGATCGTCCTCGCGGACCCGGCGGGCCGCGTCGACGATGCGGTCCACCAGTGCCTGCCGGCCGTGACCGCGCATCGGGGCGTCGTTCCAGGCGCCGATCACCCGGTCGGTCAGCAGCGACGCCAGAATGGTCCGCGTGTCCGGCCAGCGCCGGTATACGGTAGGCCTGCTGACCCCGGCCCGGCGGGCGATCTCGGCGAGCGTCACCCGGTCTACACCGAAGTCGCGAACGCAACTGGCCGCCGCTTCGAGGATCCGCTCCCCGACGTCGGCCGAATCGACGTTACTGATTGACAACACCTGTAATACTGTAATCCATGGCTGACGCTCACACCGACCTGTTGCCCCCGATGGCCTGGAACGCCTGGGGTGACCCAGCCCTGGCCAAACCCCTCTCCCCGGCCATCCGGTCGCTGCTCGAAGGCGCCCTCGGGGTATCCGGCGAGGACGTTACCCCACCGGGTATCGACGACGTGCGACTGACACCGTCGGCGCTCACATCAGCCCACCGAGACGGGTTGGCGGCCGTCGTCGGCGATGAGTACGTGCGCACCGCCGACCGCGACCGGCTGCTGCGTGCCGGCGGCAAGTCCACCCCGGACCTGTTGCGCCGCAGGCAGATCGAGCAGGACGCGCCCGACGCCGTCGTCCTCCCCGGTGACGACGACGAAGTCGCCGCCGTCCTCGACTACTGCTCGCGGAATCGCATCGCCGTAGTCCCGTTCGGCGGCGGCACCAGCGTCGTCGGCGGCCTGGACCCGATCCGCGGCGAGTTCGACTCCGTCATCAGCCTCGACCTGCGCCGCCTCGATGCCCTGCACTGGCTCGACGAGGTCTCCGGTGAGGCCGAACTGGGTGCCGGTCTCACCGGGCCGGAGGCCGAACGCCTGCTCGGTGAGCGCGGCTTCTCCATCGGGCACTTCCCGCAGAGTTTCCGCTTTGCCAGCATCGGCGGCTACGCCGCCACCCGATCCTCCGGTCAGGACTCCGCGGGCTATGGCCGGTTCAACGACATGGTCCGCGGCATGCGGGTGATCACCCCCGCCGGCGTGATCGACGTCGGCCGCGCCCCCGCCTCGGCCGCCGGCCCCGATCTCCGTGAACTCTTCGCCGGCTCCGAGGGCACCTTCGGCGTCATCACCCGGGTGCGTCTGCGGGTGCACCCGGTACCGGAATGCGTCCGCTACGAAGCGTGGTCGTTCCCGGACTTCGCCACCGGCGCCGAGGCGTTCCGCGCGGTGATCCAGACCGGCACCGGCCCGACGGTGCTGCGGCTTTCCGACGAGGTGGAGACCGGGATCAACCTGGCCACCGCCCACAGCATCGGAGAGAAGAGCGCCACCGGCGGCTGTCTGGCCATCACGGTGTTCGAAGGAACCCCCGAGCACGCCGAGAGTCGGCACGCCGAGACCAGCGCGCTCCTGGCCGCCCGCGGCGGCACCTCCCTGGGTGAGGCCGCCGCGAAGGGTTGGGAGAACGGACGATTCGATGCGCCCTATCTACGGGACTCGCTGCTGTCGGCGGGCGCCCTGTGCGAGACCCTGGAAACCGCGACGACGTGGTCGAATCTCACGACGCTGAAGGAAGGCGTCACCAAGGCCCTCACCGATGCGCTGACCGAAAGCGGCACCCCGGCCCTGGTCATGTGTCACATCTCGCACGTCTACCCGACCGGGGCATCGCTGTACTTCACCGTTGTCGCCGGGCAACGCGGGGATGTCGCCGAGCAGTGGCGGACCGTCAAGGCCCGGGCCTGCGATGCGATCATCGCCAACGGCGGCACCATCACCCACCACCACGCGGTGGGCGCCGACCACCGGCCCTGGATGACCGCCGAGATCGGCGACCTCGGCGTCCAGGTGATGCGGGCGGTCAAGAAGACCCTCGATCCGGTGGGGATCCTCAACCCCGGCAAGCTGATTCCGTGAGCGACACGTCGCGGCCGACACGCCAGATCTCCCGGGTGACCGTACTGACCAACCCGAAGGCCGGCCACGGAAACGCCCCGCATGCCGCCGAGGTCGCGGTGGCCCGGTTCCAGCAACGGGGTGTCGACGTCGTGGAGGTGGTCGGCCGCGACGCCGCTCATGCCCGCGAACTCGTCGAGGACGCCCTGGAGCAGGGCACCGACGCACTGGTCGTCGTCGGCGGCGACGGGGTGATCCGGCTCGCGCTGCAATCGTTGGCCCGCAAGGACATTCCCCTCGGCATCGTCCCCGCCGGAACCGGCAACGACCACGCCCGCGAATACCGGTTGCCCACCTCGGACCCGGCCGCCGCCGTCGACATCATCGTCGCCGGCCACACCGAGACCGTCGACCTGGGCTGCATCCGCGGCACCGACGGCAGCCAGACCTGGTTCGGCACCATCGCCGCCACCGGATTCGACTCACTGGTCAGCGACCGGGTCAACCGGATGCGCTGGCCGCACGGCCGGATGCGCTACAACCTGGCGATCGTCGCCGAGCTTTCGCAACTGCGGCCGTTGCCCTTCCGTCTGGTGTTCGACGGCGAGCGCGAGGTGACCGACAACCTCACCCTGGCCGCCTTCGGTATCACCCGCAGCTATGGCGGCGGGATGCTGATGTGTCCCGGGGCCGATCACGCCGACGGCTTGCTGGAGGTCACCATGGTGCGCGCCAACTCCCGCACGAAGCTGATCCGCTTGTTCCCCACCGTGTTCAAGGGCACCCACATCGGTCTCGACGAGGTCAGCACCGCCCGGGCGCGGACCGTCACCGTCGACTGCCCCGGCATCAACGCCTATGCCGACGGCGACTACGTCTGCCCACTGCCCGCCGAGATCTCGGCGGAACCGGGCGCGCTGCGGATCCTGGTTCCCGCGCGGGCCTGAGTGCCTACCCCAGCCAGGCTCGGACGAATCCCGCCAGCAGCACGGCAAAGCCGCCGATCTCGCCGATGATCAACGCCCACATCCCGACATGGGTAGCCGTACCGGCGTTCTCCAGCTGGTTGGTGGTGTCCCGCCGCGCCCCATGGACGATGTAGATGACGATCGCGCTCACGAAGAAGAACACCACGGTCATCGCAGCCGTCAGGTTCACCCATGACGGCCAGGCGCTGAGTTCGACGAACACCGCCACCAACAGCGTTGCGAACGAGTACATCAGCGCCGCGCGGTGGGCGATGTCAACATAGGGGTGCGCGAAATGGTTCGGGCTGGTGATCATCTGGCGGTACTTCCACACACCCAGGACCAGGGCGAGCAGGAAGATGGCCCCCGCGGCGAAGAGTGTCGTCGCCGTCGCACTACCGATGGTCAGCATCTGGCTTGCACCTCAATCCTTGCCGGAATCCCCACGGTATCGCGGATGTGGGCGGCGACGGCCTTAATCACCGGGCCAGGTCGACCCCGACGATCACCGTGAACGTCCGGACTGGAGCCGATTCGAACTCCGGTAAGACTAAAATCAACGCCCGTGGACTGGCCTCTCATAGGCCGCACTGAAGAGATGCGTGTCGTCACCGACGCGCTCAGGGGTGGGGCCGATTCCTCGGGTGTGGTGATCTTCGGGCGTGCCGGGGTGGGCAAGACCCGTCTGGCCCGCGAGGCCGTCGCCGCGACGGCCGGGCCGGGTTGGTGTGTCTTCCCGGTGACCGGGACCACCGCGGCACGGGCGATTCCGCTCGGCGCTTTCGCGCAATGGATGGGCCACACCGGGGGCCAGCCGGTCAACGTCGTCGTCTCCGTCATCGACGCGATGACCGCCGCGGCCGGTGATGCCCGGATGCTGGTGATGGTCGACGACGCCCATCTTCTCGATGACCTGTCGGCGTTCGTCGTCCACCAACTGGTCCGCCGGCGGCTGGCGACGGTCATCGTCACCGTGCGGGCGGGCGAGACCGTTCCCGAGACGGTGAATGCGCTGTGGAAGGACGGGCTGCTGCACCGGCTTGATCTGCAGCCGCTGTCCCGCACCCAATGCGACACCCTGCTGGAGTCGGTACTCGGCGGACGGCTGATCGGTGATGCGTCCCAACGGATGTGCGACCTGACTCAGGGCAACGTGCTGTTTCTGCGCGAGTTGGTCAGGCAGGAGAGGGACGCGGGTCGGTTGACCGCGGAGGCCGGGCAGTGGCGCTGGACCGGCGATATGGCGGCATCGCCGACCCTGGTCGACGTCGTGGAGCTCTCGATCGGTGCCGCCCCGACGGACGTCCTGGAGGTCCTGGACCTCGTCACCGTCGCCGAGCCCCTGGAACTGGGCTGCCTGACCGCACTGACCGACCCGGCCGTGGTCGAAGATGCCGAGCGGCGGGGATTGATCACGGTGTCCGACAGCGGGATGGTCCGCGTGGCCCATCCGATGTACGGCGAAGCGCGGCGGGCCCGGAACGGAACGGTGCGCAGCGCCCGGTTACGTGGACGCGTCGCGTCGGCGCTGCAGGAGTCCGCCGGGACCACCGACCCCGCTCGGCTGGGTCTGCTCCTGTTGGAGTCGGACCTGCCGGGGGATCCCGCGGTGTTCCTGCCGGGAGCGCTGGCGGCGTTCGCTCGACTCGACCTGCCACTGACCCGGCGGCTGGCCGAGGGCGCGGTGACCGCCGGTGGAGGTCTGGAAGCCAGGATGCTGCTCGCCCTGGTGTTGACCCGGATCGGCGAGGCCGACGAGGCCGACCGGGTGCTGGACACGCTGCCCGCCGAGCAACCTCCCGCGGTTGCCTGGATGCCGGCGCTGCTACGCGCGACATCTGCGTTGGGTGCGCGCGCCCAGCCGGAGCTGGCATGGCAGATCGTCGACGACGCACTGCGGACCATTCCGCCGGAGTTCGCCCAGCCGTTGCTGGCGTTCCAGGTGTGTCTACTCGCCTTGGCGGCACGACCGGATGAGGCCGTCGCTGTGGCCGAGGGTATTGAACGCAGTCACCTCAGCGCCTTGCCCGCGGCGGTTCTGGCCACCGGGCTGACCATCGCCATGGGCGACCTGGGCCGGACCGAAGCCGCCATCGAGGCCGCCACGGAGGGTAACCGGCTGGCCGCCGAATCTCCCCAGGCTGCCTACCAGTCAGTCGGCTTGAACCTCATGTACGCCGATGCCCTGGCGCTGTCGGGGCTGATCCCGAACCTCGTGGATCTCGCCGGCGAGGTGGGCCGGTTGTGGGCGAACATCCCCCGGCTGCCCACCATCGCCGCGACCGGAATCGGCGGTCTGGCGGCGCTGGTCCGAGGAGACCTGCCCGATGCGGTTCGGCGCCTCGGAGGGGCCATCGACGAAGGCGAGTCGGCCAACAACTGGAACGGCGTGAACTACCTGCTCTCCGTCGCCCACACCGAGGCTCTTGCCCGGTCCGGGGATGCCGACGCCGCGGTGAAGGCGCAGGACCGGATGCGGGCCTGCCGGCATCCCGCCTGGGAGTTCTTCGAACCGGCGCGGTTGCGCGCGGAGTCGTGGGTTGCCGCCGCCCGGGGTCGGGTCAGCGAAGCGATCGCCGTGGCCAACGAGGGAGCCGAGGTGGCGCGTTCCCATGGTCAGTGGGCACGGGAGGTGATGTGCCTGCAGACCGCCCTCGCGTTCGGGGACAGAACCGGGGGCCCCCGGCTGGCCGAACTCGCGGGCCTGGTCGACGGTCCCCGCGCGGCACTGGCGGCGCGCTGGGCGAAGGCTCTGACCGCTCACGACGGCGACACTCTGCTGGAGGTCTCCGAGGGCCTGGCCTCGATCGGTGATCTGCTCGCCGCCGGCGACGCCGCCGCGCACGCCGCCCTGGCCTTCGACAAGCAGGGCCGCCGCGGCTCCCGGCTGACGGCCGGTGAGCGTGCGGCCCGGATCATGCGGGACTGCGGGGCCACCTCCCCGGCGGCCCGGACGGTCTCCTCGCCGTTGCCGCTGAGTGCCCGCGAACGCGAAATCGCGACACTGGTCGGCGAGGGCCTGTCCAACAAGCAGATCGCCGAGGCCCTGACGATGTCGGTGCGCACCGTCGAGGGCCACATCTACCGGGCCTGCAACAAGCTGGGGCTGGCCAAACGCGGGGAACTCGCTGCGGTGATCAGTCAGTCGACGCCGTGATTCGAGTAGTGAACTACTCACTACGTCGTGCACCGATGGGGTGACACTGATCGCCATGCGCGGTGCGAGTCGTAGCCATGGGCTGCTGAGGTCGGTCCAGGCCCCGTCGACCGGCAACGGGCAGGCGGTCGAGACCTGGCCGGAGTACCTCCGGCGGATCGCCCGCGGCCAGACCCAGGCTCAGATCGCCGCGCGCATCGGCATCACCCGGCTGTCGGTGTGCAACTGGATGCTGGGCAAAAGCAGGCCGAAGGCCGACACCGCCATCGCGGTGGCCCGCAGCTACCAACGCTCACCGATCGAGGCGCTGCTGGCGGCCGGCTATCTCGAACCCGAAGAGGTCGGGATTCCGATCGAGACGCGCGCCTCAATACATGACGTCCCGCTCGCGCAACTCGCCGACGAGGTGGCGCGGCGGGTGAGTGAGAACGAACCGTCGGCCTGACAGAAGCCGCGGCGGCAGGGGTTCAGCAGCAACGGACGTAGCGGCGCTGCGCCGGCCCGCCAGCCACCGGGCGGCTACCCGACTCCCCGGCTCAGCCAGCTGACCTCACCGGCGTCCCCGCCGTCGCGGTAGGGCTCGAGCGCCTCATCCCACGCGGTGCCCAACACGGTGTCCAACTCGGCGGCCAATGTGTCGGCCCCCGCCCGCATCAGCGTCCGCAGCCGATTCTCGCCGACCATGATGTCGCCGTTGGCACTCATCGCCCCGCTCCACAACCCAAGCTGCGGGGTGTGGCAGAAGCGCTGGCCGTCGACGCCGGGACTGGGATCCTCGGTGACCTCGAACCGCAGCACGGTCCAGGACCGCAGGGCATTGGCGAGCCGAGCCCCCGTACCGACCGGGCCCCGCCAGTTGGTCACCGCGCGCAGCTGGCCGGGCATGGCCGGCTGCGGCGTCCACTTCAAGTTCGCCCCTGCATTCAGGGTCGACGACAACGCCCACTCGACATGTGGGCACACCGCCGCGGGTGCGGCGTGCACATACACCACGCCGGTCGTCGCGTCGGCAAACTGATTCGACGCACGCATCGCTGCCTCCTTCGGCTCCACTAGGGACGTCTTCCCCAACGACCTGGCGGCTACCGAAGTTGCAGTTGTTTCGTGCGTTTCTATTGTGCCTTCTGATACACCTGTTGCGCTAGTCCGAGTTGTGCTCGCGCAGGACCGCATCGGAAAGCGCAGGCCACAGCGGTTTCGCCCAGTCACCGAAATCCCGGTCGGTCAACACCACCAGGGCGAGATCGCGCGTCGGGTCGACCCACAGAAATGTGCCGCTCTGGCCGAAATGTCCATAGGTGCCGACCGAATTGGTCGACCCGGTCCAGTGCGGCGCCTTCCCGTCCCGAATCTCCAAACCCAGACCCCAGTCGTTCGGCCGCTGCATCCCGTACCCGGGCAGCACCCCGCTCAGACCGGGGAACTGCACGCTGGTGGCCTCGGCATGCATCTGCGCCGAGACGGTGACCGGCCGGAGCAGGTCACCGGCGAACACCGCCAGGTCGGCGACCGTCGACACCGCCCCGAACCCGGCCGCCTGAGCGCCGCCCTCCAGGAACGACGCCGTCATACCCAGCGGTTCGAACACCGCGCCGGCCAGGTAGCCGCCGAACTCGATATCGGAGTGACGTTCGATCGTCGCGGCAAGCACCGCGAAGCCCCCGTTGGAGTACACCCTGCGGCTGCCGGGCGCGGCCTGCACGGATTCTCCGTCCATCGACAGCCCGGAGGCGTGCGCGAGCAGATGACGAACGGTCGAACCGGGCGGCCCGGCCGGTGTCGTCAACTCGACGGCCCCCTCCTCAACGGCGACCTGCGCCGCCCGCGCGACCAGAAGCTTGGTGACCGAAGCCAGCCGGTACCGGCGTCCGCCGTCGCCGAAGTCCGCCAGAATCCCGGACGGGCCCACCACGGCGGCCGACGCGTTGGCCACCGGCCAGTCGGCGATGAGGTCGAGAGCAGACATCGCCGCAAACCTATCCCGACTAGGGTCTGAGAGCATGAGTCAACTCGTGCGTGGCGTCATTTCCCGGCGACAAGGTGAGCCGGTCGAACTCGTCGACATCGTGATCCCCGACCCCGGCCCCGGCGAGGTCGTCGTCGCCATTCAGGCGTGCGGGGTGTGCCACACCGACCTCACCTACCGCGACGGCGGGATCAACGACTCCTATCCGTTCCTGCTCGGCCACGAGGCCGCCGGGGTGGTGGAGTCCGTCGGCGACGGCGTCACCCGCGTCGCGCCCGGCGATTTCGTCGTCCTGAACTGGCGCGCGGTCTGCGGGCAGTGCCGGGCCTGCAAGCGCGGCCGGCCCTGGTACTGCTTCGACACCTTCAACGCCGGCCAGAAGATGACGCTGACCGACGGCACCGAACTCACCCCGGCGCTGGGGATCGGGGCCTTCGCCGACAAGACCCTGGTGCACGAGGGGCAGTGCACCAAGGTCGATGACGCAGCCGACCCGGCCGTCGCCGGACTGCTGGGATGCGGGGTGATGGCCGGAATCGGTGCGGCGATCAACACCGGGGCCGTCAGCCGCGACGACACCGTGGCGGTGATCGGCTGCGGCGGGGTCGGCGACGCCGCCATCGCCGGGGCGGCCCTGGTGGGGGCCCGCCGGATCATCGCGGTCGACACCGACAACACCAAGCTGAACTGGGCCCGCGACTTCGGTGCCACCCACACCGTCAACGCCCGTGAACTCGACGTGGTGGAGACGATCCGGGACCTCACCGACGGCAACGGCGCCGATGTGGTGATCGACGCGGTCGGTCGGCCGGAGACCTGGAAGCAGGCGTTCTATGCCCGCGACCTGGCCGGAACCGTTGTGCTGGTGGGTGTTCCGACACCGGACATGCGACTGGACATGCCCCTGGTGGACTTCTTCTCCCGCGGCGGCGCCCTGAAGTCCTCGTGGTACGGCGACTGCCTGCCGGAACGCGACTTCCCCACCCTGATCGACCTCTACCGCCAGGGCCGGCTGCCACTGGACCGGTTCGTCACCGAACGCATCGGCCTCGACGCCGTCGAGGAGGCCTTCCACAAGATGCATGAGGGCGGCGTGCTGCGATCGGTGGTCGTGCTGTGAGCGGACAGCGGGGCATCACCCGGGTTGTCACCCACGGCACCTTCGAACTCGACGGTGGCAGTTGGGAGGTCGACAACAACGTCTGGATCGTCGGCGATGACTCCGAGGTCATCGTCATCGACGCCGCCCATGACGCGGTGGCCATCGAACGCGCCGTGGCGGGTCGCCACGTGGTGGCCATCGTGTGCACCCACGGTCACAACGACCACATCACCGCGGCCCCCGAGTTGTCCGCCCTGCTCGACGCGCCGGTCCTGCTCAACCCGGCCGACACCATGCTCTGGGAGATGACGCACGCCGCCCTGCCGTTCCAGAAACTGCGGGACGACCAGGTGCTCAGAGCCGACGGTATCGAACTGCACGCCATCGCCACCCCGGGCCACTCCCCCGGTTCGACCTGCCTCTACGCCCCCGCACTGGGTGCGGTGTTCTCCGGGGACACGCTCTTCCACGGCGGCCCCGGCGCGACCGGACGGTCCTTCTCCGACTTCCCGACCATCCTGGCTTCGATCAAGGGCAAACTCGGCGCGCTGCCACCCGACACCGTCGTTTACTCCGGTCACGGCGACAGCACCACGATCGGCGGCGAACTGGTCCACTACGACGACTGGGTGGCCAGAGGCCACTGAGGACGATCCGGGTGGCCAGAGGCCACTGAGGACGATCCGGGTGGCCAGAGGCCACTGAGGACGATCCGGGTGGCCAGAGGCCACTGAAGACGATCCGGGTGGCCAGAGGCCACTGATTCGCGGCCGAGAAAATCGCCTCGCGACGTATGGTGCTCAGATGCCCAGTTCCATGCCGGAAGGCGCGCGGCCCCTCCTCGACGAACTTGCACGACGGGCGAAGGAAGCCCTGCAGCCCATCATCGAGGACGCCACCCGGCGCGCCACCGCCCAGCTGATGCTCAAGGACGCCGAAGCCGCCACCGACCTGGCGGGCAGGGTTCAGGAAGCGATCACCGCCGAGTTCTGGGGACACCCCACGAACATGCGCCGCCACCTGCCCGCGACCGTGGACGTCAGCCCGGTCCTGAGCGCGATGGCCGTCGCCGCGGTGAACGTGTTCTCGGAGTTCCTGCAGAGCCAGCCCGGGACCCTCCCCAAGTCGCCCTGATCAGGGCGCGGTGGCGTCGCTGCGCGGGTCGATGAGGATCTTCGCGTGGGTCTCCGGATCCTTCAGCGCCTCAAACGCATTCGCCACGCCACCCAGCCCGACCTTCCCGGTGATCAACGGGGTGGCGTCCAGTTTCCCGTTCGCGAGCATGTGCAGGCTGTCGCGGAACTCCAGCGGGGTGTAGCCGAACACGAACCGCATGTCGATCTCCTTGCCGATCGCCATCGCCGGCCGGATCTGATCGATGTTCATGCACACCCCGACGACGATGACGCGGGTGTTCAACGGCGCCGCGGCGACGACGGCGTCGATCATCCCGGGCACCCCGACGCATTCGAAGATCACCGGCCGCTTCGGCCCCGCCGCACCGAAGGCGTCCGCGGCGCGGTAGAGAAGCTCCCAGGCCGGCAGCTTGCGGAGCTTTTCCATCGACCCGATGGCCAACTCCCCCAGACCGGCGAACCCGGTGATCATCCCCTTGCCGATCGCCCGGTCGTAGGGCGAGTCCACCTTCGGGTCGACGACGACATCGGCTCCGCAGCGTTCGGCCAGCGCCCGCCGCGCCGGCGAGAAGTCGCTGGCGACAATGGTTTCGACGCCCATCGCCTTGAGTTGGCAGATCACCGCCAGACCGACCGGCCCGCAGCCGATCACCACGGCCGTGTCGCGCTTGCCGACCTCGCTGCGACGCACCGCGTGCAGGGCGACGGCCATCGGTTCGGTCAGCGCGGCCACGTCCAGGGACAGTCCGTTGGGCACCGCGAACGTCATGGACGCCTCGACCAGGACCTGTTCGGCGTAACCGCCCGGTGCCAGTGGGGACAGCCCGGTGAGTTGCACCCCGCCGTGGGCCCGCACCATCGGAAACGACACCACCCGCATTCCGGTCTTGAGGCCCTTCGGGGTCTTGGGGCCGCGTTCGGCCACCACTCCGGCAAACTCGTGGCCCATCACCGTCGGCGTAGTGCGCCGGATGCAGTTCTGGTAGCCGACCTCCTCGAGCACGTCGGCGAGTTCATCGCCGTGGTCCTTGGCGTGCAGGTCCGATCCGCAGATACCGCAGGCCTGGACGTCGAGGACGAGCTGGCCCTCGGCCGGCCGTGGTTCGGGCATGTCGATGACCGTCAGGACACCGTTGGCACAGCTCACAGCCTTCATTGACACCACTCTAGGCCAGTGTCGCCGCTACCGGCCGTCGAGGATGCGCCGCTTCTCGGCCTTGAACTCGGCTTCCGTCAGCGCGCCGGAGTCCCGCAGCGCGGCAATGGTTTTCAGCTGTTCGAGCCGGACACCCTGATCGGTGGGGTGAAAGGCCTCACCAGGCGCAGCGGATGCGCCGTACTGCTCTGGGCCGGCATCCACCGCCGCGCCGGCCTTGGCCCGGCTGCGCCGCCGGAACCACCACACCGCGATCGCCAGGTCGACGCTCATGATCGAGAGCGCGACGAACACCCACATCAGCCCGTCCATCGACCCAGTCTTGCCGAAGGCCAGCCGCGGTTCAGCGAAACCGCCCACCGGTCCGTCGACACTCACCTGGTAGCGCCCGGCCTCGGCAACCTCCATGAACCACACCTGGCGGTGCACGTCATTGTTGATGGTGACCGATCCACCCAGATCGTTGGTGACCTTCGGATCCGCCACCCCGGGCGGCGGGTCGATGCTCATCCGCAGCGGCGGGACGGCCGTCCCCTTGCCGCTGGACCTGACGTGGAAGTTCACCGTGACGGTTCCCGCCGGCAACTCGACCACCCCGGAACCGGGTATCGGGATCTCGCCGTAGGCGTCGTAGCGCTCCCAGACGAGGGCGCTCAGGACCGACAGGGTGATCAGCCCGCCCACCGAGACCACCACAACCGCGCCAACCACGAGCGCGACGACGCGGGACGCCACCGACGAGACGGCCATCGCAGCAGTGTGCCACGAGCGCTGCCCCGGCGGCGGGGACCGACTACCGTCACGGGACATGAAAAAGCCACCCACGGCGCCGCAGTCGAGCATCGTGGTGCGACCGCAGCCGATGGACAGCGCGACGTACACGGCGTCTTCCCGACTGCAGGCGGCCGGTCTGGTCCGGGCCCAGCGACTTCTCGAACAGTCCGCGGCGGAGGTGTGTCTGCCACCGCCGACCCAGCCCATCACGATCGCCGACTACGGCGCGGCCAACGGGTACAACGCGCTGCTGCCGATCGGCGCCGCAATCGCCGCGCTACGCACCCGGACCCGCCCCGATCACGCCATCCTCGTCACCCACACCGACGTGCCCGACAATGACTTCTCCGCGCTGTTCACCACCCTCAACGAGGATCCGGACAGCTACCTCACCACGGCGTCGGCCACCTTCGCCTGTGCGATCGGCCGGTCGTTCTACCAGCAGATTCTGCCGTCGGACAGCATCACGCTGGGGTGGAGTTCGTGGGCGACGCACTGGCTGAGCCGGTTGCCGGCCACCATCGGCGACCACATCCACATCTCGCACAGCGCCGACGACGCCGCCCGGCGGGCCTTCACCCGGCAGGCCGCCGAGGACTGGCACGACTTCGTCGCGTTCCGCGGCCGGGAACTGGTCCCCGGCGGCCGGATGGTGGTGCTGACCCTGGCCGTCGACGAGGACGGCCGGGCGGGTTTCGGACCGTTGATGGACGCCCTTCACGACGCAGTGCACCGACTGGCCGGCGACGCCGTGATCACGGCCGACGAGTTGGCGCGGATGGCGATCCCGACGGTGGGCCGCACCGAGAAGGACCTGCGGGCACCGTTCGCGCCGTCCGGCAGGTTCGAGGGCTTGTCGATCACTCATCTGGAAACCTTTGAGGCCGAGGACCGGTTCTGGGAGCGCTACCAGCGCGACGGCGACGCCGCGGCGTTCGGCGCCCGGTGGGCCGGGTTCGCCCGTGCCGCGGTGTTCCCGACGTTGACCACCGCGCTCGAGGGCGGACCGGCCGACCCCCGAACGGCGCATTTCTCGGCACGGCTGGAGGAAACGACGGCGGCGAGCCTGGCCCGCCACCCGGCGCCGATGTCGATCCCGTTGGCGGCGGTGGTCCTGGCCAAACACCGCCGGCCGGAGTGACGGTCAGCGCGACTGCGGTCCGGTGCCGTCCCCTTTGGCCCGCAGCGCGTAGCGGCGCTCGGCGTAGACCAGGTCGTCCTTCCAGAGCCGGCGGGCGGCCAGTTGCATCAGCGGCCGGATGACCGGGGCGGCGGTCAGCGCGTAGCGGAAACCGGCGCGGTCGGACTGGGCGATCACCGCCTCGATCACCGCGGTGCGCGGCCGTCCGTCGGTACCGGCACCCAGCGGCGTGGCGTGGGTCTCCACCACGCTGCCGGCCCCCTCGCCGTCGACGATGTGCATGACGATGGTGCGTGGCTCGGGCACGGTGAACTCAGCGATGACGGGAACACCGAGCCGGCCCATGTGAAAGGTCACAGCCACCTGGAACACGTCGGCATCGTCATCGGCGTCCACCGCCGGGGCGCTGAGCACGCCCAGCTGCGCGAACGAGTAGGGGTGGAACCACGCCCCGTGCCAGGGGTCGAGCCGGTTGGCGATCACGTCGCGCGGTTCGCAGATCCCCTCCAGCCGGGCCACCGCGGCCAGCCGTGCCCCGGCGGGCCGTACCGGCAGCACCGGGGTCTCCAGCGGCTCCTCGCCACCGACCCGGTCCAGCCGCACCCACACCAGCACGCCGTCGTCGTAGGACGGGTAAGGCTTCCAGCCGAACTCGCGGCCACCTTCGAGACGCAACCCGTGCCACGGGCAGACCAGGCCGCCGCAGTCGATCTTCCCGGTGGCCAGATCCGCGCCCAGGTGCGGGCAGGCTGCCGGACCGACGTGCAGGCCACCCTGCCCGTCGCGCCACGCGACGATCTCCACCCCGGCGACCGTGGCACCGAAGGGTCGATCCGCCCGCACGTCGGTGCTCGCGCCGAAGACGTACCAGTTGCCGCTCCGGCGGCTCTCGGCGCGCCGGAGGGCCGCGTCGATGACGGCCGGCTCGGCCTGCTGGTAGGTGGGCGCCTGGTCGGCCCACCGCACCTTCGGAATGACTTCCAGCGGAACGTCTTTCGGCATGTTCCGGTCGAGCCAGGACCACAGTCCCATCAGCGCGACCCCTGCTCCGCCAGGCGGCGCAGCACCGTCGAGCGGCCGTGGACGGGAACCGAGTGCAGGGTGTGGCCGTTGATCCCCCAACCGGCGAGGAGCCGGTTGGCGGCCGACCAGCCGGTCGTGGCGGCGCGTTCCATCAGGGCCACCGGCAGGTCGATGCGGATTCCGTCGCCGGCCAGCATCAGTCCCGGCACCCCGGTGTCGACGGTCGGACGTCGCGCGAAGGAGCCCGGGGAGAACAGCGGGCAGTCCTGCTTGAGTAACAGCCGCTCGGCCACGATGCCGGCCCGCGCGGTCTCCGGGTAGAGCTGGTGCAGCCGGGCCAGCATGCTGTCCCGCAGCCGGGCGACGGCCTCCTCGTCACCGGAGTCCGGATCCACCGCGACCGAGTAGGAGTGCACCTCGACCACCGACCCACCGTGCGCCCGGGCCCAGTCCGCGGCCTGACGCTCGTAGTTGCTGACAACGCTGATGTTGTCGACCGGTTCGAGCCCGCCGGTGCCGAGGAACGGCGGCCGGCCGGGATCGACCGGTGTGTCCAGCCACAGCCGCTGGACCATGAACGGCTGGGCGACGCGGAGGTCGGCGACCCGCTGCCGCCAGTCGTCGTCACCGAGGCCGGGCGATGCGGCGACGATGCGCTGCAGACCGGCCGGGTCGACCGCCAGCACGACGCCGTCGGCGTCGATCACCGCGCCCTCGGCGGTGTGCACCTGCAGGCGCCGCGAGCCGCCGACGGCGACCGACGAGACCGACGTCCCGGTCTGGAAGGTCACCCCGCGGCCGGTGAGGTACTCCGCCAGCGGGTTCCACAGCGCGGTGTCGAAGTTCGACTCCGCGACGTCGAAGATCAGGCCCTCGCTGGAACCCAGGAAATAGATGTGGAACATCACCGCCAGTTCGGCCGCCGACAGCCGGTCCGGCCGGGCGAAGAAGCTGCGGGCGAAGACCTCGAAGGCGAGGTGCCGGGCGGCGTCGGGAAAGTTGATGTCGGTGAGGAAGGTGCCGGCGTCGGTGTTGTCGAGCAGGTCGTAGGTACCCGGAACGCTCACCGTGGCCAGCGGGGCGGCCGACTTCGCGTCGATCCGCACCAGGTCCCGGAACCGGAAGGTGGGGCTGCGCAACGCGAACACCATGGCGTTCCACGGCGGGCTCTGTGGCAGTCCGCGGAAGGTGTCATGGCGGCCCTGGCCGTCGACCAGCGGGTAGTCCTCGACGGCGCGCAGCCGGGACAGGATCGGGTCGCTGCGCCGCAGCAGCGAACGCAGGTTGTAGTACTGCCGGAAGAAGGCGTGGAAGCCTCGGTTGTTGGCCAGTTCGGGGCCGGCCGGGTCGGAGTCGTCGAGCGGTTCGGTCCACCCGGCGACCCGTCCGCCGAGGACGGGCTCACGTTCGAGGACGTCGACGACGACCCCGCGTTCGGCCAGCCCGCACGCGGCGGCGAGCCCGGCGATACCACCGCCGACCACCACCACCCGGGGGGTTTGCGGCAGCCCGCCGGCGTCCGGCCGGCCCGGGGCGGCGGGGTGCGCGACGGCGCGGGGATCCTTCATAACGGGTTTTTCCTATCCAGGTCTGTCCGGTTCGGGCCGGTGCACGTCATGCCCGAACTCACACGGCAGGTCACAACGGGGCGTCTCCGAGGAAAGTGTGCACGATGTTGCGTTGCCAGCCCGGCATCGTTTCACTGTGGACGCCGGTGAATCCTGCCGCCACCAGTCGTCGCTGGAAGTCCGCGGCGCCGTCGAAGGTCTTCACGCTGCGCCACAGATGGCGGTACAACCGACTGTCGCCGGTCTGCCGCCGCCCGGACGGAATGATGATGCCCCAGCAGACGGCGTCCCAGATGGCCCGGGCCGAGCGGGAGTCGGCGACCGAATACTCGTGGACGGCCAGTGTGCCCCCGGGCGCCAGTAACTCCCGGAACCGGCGCAGCTGAGCGTCGGGATCGGCGAGGTTGCGCAGCAGGTAGGCCGCCAGGATGCCGTCGAAGGGGCCGTCCACACCCGCCTCGGCGAGGTTCTCGATGGGGGTGTGCACGAACCGCACCGAATCCGGCCAGGATTTCGCGGCGGCCTGCTCGAGCATCCCGGCGGAGGCGTCCACCCCGACGATCTGGGCGTGCGGGGCCGCTTCCAGCAGTGCCGTCGTGGACGCCCCCGTTCCGCAGCCGGCGTCGAGCAGTCGCAGTCCCCGGCCGCCGTCGGGAATCCGCATCCGGCGCGCTGATATCCGCAGGTGCTCGTGGTACCCCGGATTGGCTCCGACCAATCGGTCATAGGCCTGCGCTCCCATGTCGAAGGCTCCCGGAACCTCCGACTTGGGCAGACCGTCCTGCCCGATGCTCATGACGTCATCTCTCCCTGTTCGGCTCACCGGAAACAGCAGTCACGACCGACCGCCCCGCACAGGAAGTCTTCCACCGGCTACCGCCAGGTGTCATCGACACCCGTCACGCGGCGCCGCGCGCACGCCTGGCCCGAACCAGCCCGCCGGTGAACACCTGCAAGCGGCGGCCCATCCCGACCGAGGCGCGCTGACTGAAGACGGCGAAGTCGATCTCCTCGATCCGGTCGAGAATCTCCGAGTAGAGCGTGTACGCCGCCTGGACGCACGGCCGGGACTGCGGCGCCAGCAGCGCGATGCCCTTGTGCGCGACGCGGTAGATGTCCCGGGTGGTGGCATGCTGGTCCTGCAGCGCCTGACGCACCCGCGGGTCGGTACGTCCGTTGGCATGACACCAGGTCAGCAGCTCGCGGTCCACCCCGAACGCCGCCAGTTCGTCGGCGGGCAGGTAGACCCGGTTGCGGGTCAGGTCCTCGTTGACGTCGCGCAGGAAGTTGGTCAGCTGGAAGGCTCGCCCGAGCGCCTCGGCGTAGGGCTCGGCGTCGGAGATCGGGCCGACAGTGCCCAGGATGGGCAGCATCTGCAGGCCGATCACCTCGGCCGAACCCCGCATGTACCTGTTCAGCGCATCGCGGTCCGGGTAGTCGGTGACGGTGAGGTCCATCCGCATGGCCGCCAGGAACTCGTCGAACAGGTGCAGCGGAATCCGGTAACGGCGCGCGGTGTGCAGGACCGCGGGCAACACCGGTTCGGTGCCGTCCCCGGCCTCGGCGGTGCCGGCGAAGAACGTGGCGGCCAGGCGTTCCAGCCGAGCCTCCCGCTCCGCGACCGGCGCATCGCTGTTCAGGTCGTCGAGGATGTCGTCGGCGTAGCGGGCGAAGCCGTAGAGCGCGTGCACCGCGGGACGC
>Ga0208823_1000590_pt1 | contig 30752 bp, 33 predicted proteins | sample AD_UKC075_MetaG_FD_184440 | JGI IMG/M metagenome (GOLD analysis project Ga0208823, IMG submission 184440) | Active sludge microbial communities of municipal wastewater-treating anaerobic digesters from USA - AD_UKC075_MetaG (SPAdes) (version 2) | ecosystem: Engineered > Bioreactor > Anaerobic >... | reverse complement strand
TCGTGACCTGCCGTCTTGCGGCCATGTCGATCTTGCCTTCCACACCGGGCAAGCCTTCCCAGCCACGCGCTCAAAGTACGTGAGGCACCACCGTCGACTACGCGCTCAAACTACGTGAGGCACGTCGCACAATGGTCATGTCACAGTTTCCTCACAGGTAATTACCGTGCTGGTCAGAACCCGAGACATCGCTCTCGGTTCGCCCCGCTCCGGTTGGAGTAGTTGGAGGCAGAGATGCTCCGTCACCGCACACGGGGAATAAGGTGTGTTGGGGGTGCTGCGGTGGTCGTGGTGGCGTGTCTGCCGCTGACGTCCTGCGACAGCCGGTCGGCGCAGGCCGACTCGGTCGGCTATGCCGCTATCGTCAGTGCGCACGTGGTGGCCAAGCCGATCATCAAGCCGGCGGTCGGGGGTACGGTCAACCCCGCCCCCGCGCCGGAGGCGGCCGTTCCGGTTCAGCCCCCGGCGTTGCCGATCGGCCCGGTCCCGCCCTACGAGGTGATTGCCCAACGGGCCAGTGACCGACCCGACAAGGCGACGACATACTACGTCGTCCTCGGTTCGGTTGATCCCGCCATCCTGGGGACTGCGCCGACCGACCCCGCTGCTGAGGGACCGCAGCCGGTTCAGTTGCTCGGTGAGGGTGGAGCACCTGCCGAACTCGTTGCGGATGTGATGGTGCCGGTCGATCCGGCCTCCCCGAGATTCAAGCTGTCGGTCAAACAGGTGCTGCGGTCTCTGGCCTCAATCAACGGAGGACCCGACTTCACCGCTCACATCTGGGATGAGGTGACGGCGGCACAGACCGAGGTGAGTTACAAGAGCGCGCCGGATTTGTTCACCCATGCTCAATACGTCTCTAAAGAGGCTGCCAACGCGGGACATCTTCTCGCTAGCTATCAGGGTGGTGTGGAACGTGAGGGTCAGTCGCCGGTTTATGTGCTGTTCTGGTTTCCGGACGGCGGATCCGGCAACCCAGTTGGTGGAAGCTTGACGAGCTCTGAAGTGTGGCGGCCCTAGAGGCATTGGGGTTCGGCTGCTGAGCGATCCCAGACTAGGATCATGTGGTGCGATCGAATCAGCATCATGACGCCGGCCCCCTCATGGCTCAAGCCCCGGCAAAGGCGTCTGGTGGACCGTGGTTCCGCAGTCCTCGCAACCTCATCGTTCTCGCCCTGGCATTGGTGGCGGTGATCGTCGGAGTTCTCATTGTCGTCAACCGTGATTCGGGGCGTTCGGGGTCGGCGACCGCGAAGGTTGGTTCCGGGTCGAACAAGACCCTCGCTGACTACTTCGCCGCGAACGGCATCACCCAGACGCCGATTCGATTCGGTGACCCGGGAACCCCGACTGTCACGATCCCCTTGCCGCCGGGGTGGTCGGATGCGGGATCCGACACCCCCTCAGGGGCGTATGCCGAGATCCTGTATGACGATGCGACCAACCTTGACGACGTGCCGTTCGTCGAGGTTCTCCTTTCCCGCTTGGAAGGTCCTGCCGACCCCGCCCAAGTACTTGAGTACGCCCCAGGCGAGCTTAAAAGCCTTCCGGATTACCGGTCGGTGTCCGAGCCGATGACGAGCAAACTGAGCGGTTTCGATGCCGTTCAGTTGGCCGGTTTTTATACCAAAGATGGCGAAGGGCGGCTGATCGCGCAGAAGACGGTTGTGATTCCGTCGCCCAACGGATTATTTGTGCTGCAGATGAACGCCGACGCGCCTAAGGCCGATGCGCCAGCGCTGCAATTGGCGACCGTGGTGATTGACGAGCGGGCAACGATCGACGCCTAAGCTGAGTCCGGCGACGGCCGCCGCGATCGTGACCGCTTGGCAACGTATTCATGCCGCATCGCCTTGAAACCGCAAACCCGCCCCGATGACCTGGAAAGGCCCGCCGGCCAACGGCAAGCTCGCCCCCCCGCCCCGGCGAGACGTGAATTCGGGACATTAGAACACATCCCAAGCCCAAAGCCGCTATCGATCAGCGATCTTCATGGCGCAGCGCACCGACCCCCGCTAGCTCGAAAAGTCGAGGTTGAGACAGTCGGATAACCCGTCAGGGAAGTGTGCAGAAAGCGAGCTCAAAAGTTGACACTCCCACCACACGGTGAGACGATCTGTTAAGTTCTATCTCAGATTCATCCAAGCTCGATCGACAGAAGTATGGGGACCAGCAGATGGCTACTATCGCCAGCAAAATCCAGTGGGCCACTGCGGCTTTCTCTGTTGCGGCAGCCGCCACGCTCATGCCGGTGGCACTTGCCAACCCGACCGATCCTGACTCCGGTGATTCATCGGAGGCTGCTGTAGGCAGCGCCGCTGGCAACGCCCCGACCCGATCCACTCGCAAGGATCGTTCCCGGGTGAATGACGCGGCAGTCGCTGCCCAAGCGGGAGATGGAGCCTCTGAGGACAGTGGTTCGTCATCGGCGGTTGTCGATTCTTCCGATGGTGCGACTGCTGGAGGTGCCACAGGTGGTCGGGCCAGCACCAATGTCACGACACCCACGGCCAATGCGACCCCGCCTCTAGTGGTGGGGGATGAAGTGACGATCATCGAAGTTCCATTAATTGCTGATCCAGATCTGCAGGCTGCAACGTTCGGGTGGATGCAGAACCTTGACATCGACGCCTGCGTTCTGGGTCTCTCTCAGAGGATCACAGGCCAGCAGAGCGTGATCGGGCCGTACGGCACCTCCTCGCTTAGCTACAAGTCATCTGGCTGCGGCTAATTCTGTAAAGTGGGCCTCTGCTGACTCTTTTATGGAGGTTCCCTTCCGGGGAGTCTTGGTGCTCGACTGCCGAGGCTGAGCATGGCCAAGGTAAGCTGGGCTTCGGAACTCGCGTGACGCGCGAGAGTAGTCTCTTGGTGTCGGCCGATTCGATCTGGCCGTTGCAGAGGCCGTGTTTGATGGCAGCCAGGTTGGATTAGGGGTGGGTGATGAGGTTCTCTGCTACTCGAAGAACTCGTAAAGTCGGTAGCGGCGAGCCCATTCGATCCACCGCGCCAGTTCCAATGCCGTGTCGTCGTCCTTGATCTGGAAGGGCAGTCGCAGCGATTCCTTGAGCAGGTAGGCGCGGTGCAGGGCGGGGTCCTCGAAGTTCGATTAGCTGAGACGTCACCGTCTGATTCTCGGCCAGGTTGTCCGGGTTCTTCAGCAGCGCCCACCGACTCTTCTTGACCCCAGTGGCCTGTTCCCTGTCCGTGTCGGGGGTGTTGCCGGTGCCAGCCTGGGGCCGACCGGGTTTGCCGAACTTCTTGAGGTGATGAGGCTCAACCGCGGCCCGATCGAATCCAGGTGTCCGCGCTCCCTCCCGGCCACCCTCATAGGGGTGGACCAGAAACGCCGGGTGGTAGACGGGGTTGTGAAAGTCATCCAACCGGGCCGAATACTCGCCGGCCCAACGATGCAGCTTGAGTTGGATCCTCCGTACCGCCCCGAACGCCGTAAGACCCCGCCCGCGGCCCGGCTGCTGCTGAAGGCCACCGGAATTCAGAAGGGTTCGGCCGAGCTGCACAAGGCCAAGGTCGCCAAGATCAGCTGGGATCAGGTGCGTGAGATCGCCGAGACCAAGAAGGCCCGGCCTCAACGCCAACGACATCGACCAGGCCGCCAAGATCATCGCGGGCACGGCCCGGTCCATGGGGATCACCGTCGAGTAGCGAAGCGGATCACCGCGAAGGATCTGTCGAGTAGTTCGCACGTAGTACCCGTGGGAGGGCCCGCTTCGGCCCGAGGATGAGCGCTCGCGCGAAGAGCGTTGATCGAGGACTACAACCCCATCTGTTGGCTGACATGAAAGTGCCCGTTCGTGGCCAGTATGGACTGCTCAACGGCGGACACTGAAGTGGAGGGCGATCCCTTCCGTAGACAGTCATCGGAGTGGAATGATTGTCTGCAAGGAGAAATCGGTATAGGGGTTCGACGCGTCGGAAGTTCACACCTGAGTTCAAGGCAGAGGCTGTGGAATTGGTGGTGAACTCGGGTAGGTCGATCGCTGAAATTGCCTGGGATTTGGGCATCAGTGACGGGACTTTGTGGAACTGGGTGAAATCGGCGAAGAAACGCGCCGAGTTTCAGGAGAAGCCACTCGATATCGACGAGCGTGCGTGACTGAAAGAATTAGAAGACTCGAAGCGGTCGCCTTCGCCCTCAACAACCGGCCCCGCAAGGTCCTCGGTTGGAAGACCCCAGCGGAAGTCTTTGCCGAACAAATACACTCGCTCTAGCAGTCCGGTGTTGCAACGGCCGATTGAACTCACCCAATACGCCAGTGCGGAATTCCGCAGCCTCGCTTTGACGAATTGCATCATCCCATCGGTAGGTCACACCGGCATTTGTTAGGATTAACGCGATCGCGGAATCACTCAACGCCACCATCAAAAAAGAGCTCTCCAATCTACACGCCTGGCCCAACATCGCGCGGTGAAGGGGGCGATATTCGAGTACATCGAGATTTACTATAAGCGCCGGCGCCCGCACAGCAACATCGGATACCTGACCCCATGTGAAATGGAGCACAATTCGCGAGAAACGACCGGAATGGAAATGGCCACCACGGCATAATTTAGGTGCCTACGAAAGTAGGTGTCTCACAAGGCGGCAAAAGGCAGTCAGGTCAGCCGAAGGCTTCCCCAGGCGTAGCGTCAAGCACGTCGAGGTCTTCCAGATAAGGCGTGTAGGAACCCTCATCCGCGGGATGACCTCGTCCCCTCACCAGGCAACGACGCGCCGACCACCTCTGCACCCTCGACTGTGAAGAGCCGCTAAGTGCCTGAACTCACTAGAGAACAAGTGCGGAGAGCCCAGATGATTATTGCAAGCACGCCGTTGCGAATTTCGTTGTTCGGTGGCTCGACCGACACGCCGTCCTTCGTTGAGCGATATGGCCGCGGATCAGTGATTAGTTTCGCGTCGAATCTGAAAACTTATGTCACGATCAGCCGGGACACCTTCGGATTCAATAAGCGAGATAATAAATACATCGTCAGTTACTCAAAAAGGGAAGAAGTCAGAAGCATCTCGGAGATTCGCAACGACATCGTCAGGAGCGTTTTGGAACGCTTCCCCATCGATCCGGTGATGATCAGCCTGACGAGCGACATTTTCTCGCAGGGTAGCGGCTTAGCATCGTCTTCTTCGTACATGATCAGCCTGGTGAAGGCGATTTCCACCTTCAGTGAAAAAACAATGACCGACAGTGAAATCTGTGCCGCTGCTTACGAGATCGAGCTCTCATTGAATCCGTACTGCGGTTTGCAGGATCCCTATGGATGCGGCCTGGGCGGCTTCAAACGAATTGATTTCAAGAAGAATCGCCGGGTGACCGTTGAATTCCTGCCCGCGAAGGTATTCGAATACGTAGACTGCCACCTAATTTTCACCGGCGTCACGCGGCAATCCAAAGGGGTTCTGGAGGACGTCTCTCGTCGCGTGGATAGGGCGGTACCACTCCTTGACATGGTTGATTTAGCTTATGACGCGCTGCTCGATGAGAAGTACGAACTGGTCCTCGACTATCTCAACCAAAGTTGGATCGACAAGAAAAATACTAGTCGCCTGATTGCGGAGAATCCCGCGATTCAAGAACTCGATGCAAAGCTCTCCGCCGATCGCGGGATACTCGCCCACAAATTATGCGGAGCCGGCAACGGGGGTTTTTTTCTGTGCTTCACCGAGAAAGGCGCCATCGAGGACGATGCCCGTTATGGAACCGTTAAAGTGACCATGTCGACAGACGGCACGGAGGGATACGTGATATGACTTTTTTCGACGAGTGCGCCAAGAACCTTGGCGCCGTTGACCTCAGAGTTGAGTACGCCAAGTACTTCCAAGCCTACGAGTCTCATCAGAAGTTTATTTTGATCGGCAACGGTGGAAGCAACTCCGCGGCAGGTCACATCGCCCAGGACATGACGAAGCGTGGCGGCAAGCGGGCACTAGCCTTCACCGATCCGTCGATGCTGACCTGTTTCATGAATGATTTCGGCGTGGAGAAAGTATATTCGCGCTTTCTTGAGTACTACGCTGATTCCGACACGTTCGTCATTCTGATCAGTTCATCCGGGGAGTCGCCCAACATTGTGGACTCCGTGAACTGGTGCGAGGACAACAAGCTGAACTATGGAGTCCTCACCGCTTTCGATGCGGGAAACAGGGTCCGGACCAGCTCCACGGACGCGACGTTCAACTACCACGTACCGACCCGCAGTTACGGCGTCGCGGAATGTCTTCATCAGATCTTCCTGCACGGAGTTGTTGAGTGCCAATGATCTACTGCTTTGATATCGACGGTACTATTTGCAGCAGCGTAGAAGGCTCGAAGTACGAAGAGGCGAAGCCGTACAAGCATGTAATTGAGCAGATCAACCGACTCTACGATGAGGGACACACCATCAAAATGATGACTGCCCGTGGGTCGGTGAGCGGCCAGGATCACACCGAACTCACCAAGCAGCAGCTGCGGGAATGGGGTGTGCAACACCACGAACTCATCATGAATACGAAGCCGCATGCACACCTGTTTGTCGATGATCGCGGAATCCATGTCGATGCATGGCTTGAACAGCTGCCACCGGTCCGGGGAGTCGTTGCCGGTGCCTTCGACATCATCCATCCCGGGTATGTCCAGATGTTCGCTGAGGCGAAGCACATATGCACCCACTTGACTGTCGCCCTCCATCGGGATCCCTCGCTGCAGCGGGCCACCAAGCTGAAGCCGGTACTGACCACGCAGGAGCGGACATTCGTTTTGAAGGCGATTCGGTACGTCGATGAGGTAGTGGTCTACGACACCGAAGCGGACCTTTACGACCTGCTGAAGAGCGGAGGCTTCGATGTTCGATTCATAGGCGACGACTATAAAGACCAACCGCAAAACATCACCGGGGCCGACTTGGACATCGATATCCATTGGATTGACAGATCGCACTCCTACTCAACGACCAGCATGAAAAGGGCAATCCATGACACAGTCGCAGGGAAAGAACCGTCCTAGCAGCCTCGTCACCGGGGGGGCAGGCTTCATTGGATCTCATCTTGTCGACCTGCTGGTTGACCAGGGGCATGATGTCGTGGTCGTGGACAACGAGAGTGCCGAACTCAACGAGGTTTTCTACTGGAACGACAAAGCCACAAATCACAAGTTCGATGTAGTCGACTACGCATTGCTTCGTCCCTTGTTCGAGGGCATCGACTATGTATTCCACCTCGCCGCGGAGTCACGGCTGCAGCCGGCCATTCGCAATCCGATCGAAGCGGTGCATAAGAATGGTGTCGGCACAACGGTGGTGCTTCAGTGCGCTCGAGAAGCGGGCGTCGACAGGGTCGTGTATTCGTCGACATCGTCCGGTTACGGATTGAACTCACCTCCGAATCACGAAGGGCAGCCAGACGACTGCCTCAACCCTTACTCTGTGTCCAAAATCTTCGGTGAAAAGCTGTGCAAGATGTTCACTGATCTTTACGGCCTCAAGACGATTTCCCTCAGGTATTTCAATGTTTTCGGCGAGAGGTCGCCCGTGGGTGGTCAGTATGCACCCGTGGTGGGCATCTTCCTGGATCAGTACATGGCTGGGAGGAGTCTCACCGTCGTTGGCGATGGCAGCCAACGACGGGACTTCATCCACGCCAAGGATGTCGCCATCGCGAGCCTACTGGCGGCGACCTCGCCGCTGGAGGATCGCTTTTTTGGTCAAGTCTTCAACGTGGCGAGTGGCTACAACGTCGCCATCTCTGAATTGGCACATTTGATTTCTGACGACATCGTGTTCGTGGACAAGCGAGCCGGAGAGGCGGAGACCACGCTTGGCGATATCGAGAAGATTTCAGAAGCTTTGGGCTGGGCGCCAACGATCGATGTCCGGGCGTGGGTCGCCGACGCTAAGGCAGCTATCGAATTCAGCCAGACTGGCTGATGCCGCTCGGGAAGGTCTCGAGTTATTGGAAGAGTTGATCGAGGCAAACTACCGGGGAACCCACCTCGGGCCTGTCCCGACTAGTGGTCCGTCTGGGATTTGATCTGGTTGAGTGTTGCTCGCCCGCGTCGGACTTTGGCGATGATGTCGTCGGCGGTGGCTTTCCAGATGAAGGGCTTGGGGTCGCGGTTCCAGTGTTCGGCCCAGGTGGCGATGGCCTCGGCCAACTCGGCGACGCTGGTGAAAACCCCGCGGCGTAATCGTTTGTCGGTGAGTTCTTTGAACCATCGCTCGACGAGGTTGAGCCAGGATGACGACGTCGGGGTGAAGTGCAGATGCCAACGCCGGCGATCTTTGTGTGCCAACCACTTTGCGATCTCGGGGGTCTTGTGTGCCGAGAGATTGTCCAGGATGACGTGGACGTCGAGATCTCGCGGCACCGAGGCGTCGATCTGTTTGAAGAAGCGCAGCACGTCGGCGCCGGTGTGTCCGTGGCGCAACTCGGTGAGCACCTCACCGGTGCCGACGTTAAGTGCGGCGAACAGGTCGATGGTGCCGTTGCGTTTGTAGTCGTGGGTCATCGTGCCGGCCCGCCCGGGTTTCATCGGCAGCGAGGGCAGGGTGCGATCCAACGCCTGGCACTGGGTCTTCTCATCGAAGCTGAACACCGCCGCCCGCGCGGGCGGATCGAGGTAAAGGCCGACCACGTCAACGAGTTTGTCCTCGAAGGCCGGATCGTTGCTGATCTTGAAGGTCGTGACTTTCCACGGCTTGAGTCCGTGGTCGGCCCATATCCGGGCCACCGTGTCCTTGCCGATCCCGACCCGCGCCGCCAGGGTGCGTGTCGACCAGTGCGTGGACCCGTCAGCAGGGAGTTCCTCGCGGGTCAACCGCAGCACCTCGGCGACCGTACCCGGCGGCAGGCTGGGCTTGCGGCCCCGTCCCTTGGCGATCCTCCCGACCCCGGCGACACCCTGCTCGGCGAAGCGGGATCGCCAGTGCCGCACCGCATCCGAGTCAACCCCGCACCGACGGCCGATCTCATCATTAGCGACGCCCTCGGCGGCCCACAACAACGCCTTGGCCTGCACGACCACCCGATGGGCCAACACCGTCGAGGACGCCATCCGCGTCAACTCAACCCGATCCGAATCCGTCACCGACAACGGCGCAGCAACCATGAACCACGGTAACACCAAATAACCAGCTCAATTCGGCGACACACCACTAGTACGCCCCCGAGTGGACGAATACCGCCTTCAATGTCTTGAAAGCGATCAAGAGATCCGCTATCAGCGACCAGTTCTCCACATAAAACAGATCGAGGCGCAGCGAATCCTCCGTCGAAAGATCCGAGCGCCCGCTAACCTGCCACAGACCCGTGATGCCAGGCCGGACGAGCAGACGCCGCATCGCATAGTCATCGTGAACTTCGAGTTGGCTTCTGATCTCGGGCCGTGGTCCAACCACGCTCATTTCCCGCTTCAGGACGTTGATGAACTGGGGCAATTCGTCCAGGCTGTACTTGCGAAGTATGCGTCCCACCGGCGTGACTCTTGGGTCATCGACGAACTTGAACGGATCCCGCGGCGAAGCTACCAAATCAAGTTGCGCGAGCTCGTGACCGAGTGCATCTGCACCATCTACCATCGTCCGGAATTTGATCATCCCGAAGCTCTTCTGGTTGAGCCCGACGCACTCTCTGTAGTAGAAAACCGGCCCCTTGCTGGTCAACTTGATCGCAAGGGCGATAAGGATCAGTACGGGAAGTCCGAGCAGGAGCACCGAAGCGGAAAATACGATATCGAACAAGCGTTTCTCAAATCGTTTTGCACCGTGGTACTGCGGCTTCTCCATGTGTATCAGAGGTAAACCTGCGACCGGACGCATCTGAAGTCTTGGGCCGGCGACATCCACTACCCCGGGAGCAACAAGAAGATCGACATCGAGCTTGTCCAAGTCCCAGGAAAGGTCGCGAAGCCGACGCCCATCGAGCTGTTCGGTCGTACTAACCGCCACTGCGTGACTTTTTGTAGTAGTGACGGCATCCGCGACTGCCGACTCGTCGCCGAAAATCGGAACACTGCCGACGCCGGGGATCTTGAGGGTACGCGCGCCGCGGGCGCCGGGGATGCAGGCGCCGACCAACTCGAACCCGCACCCGGGATCTCGCGCCAGCGACTGGGCCAGATCTCGAACCGCCGACGCGTTACCGACGGCCAACATGCGGGTGACGAACCACCCGTGTTTTCTCCGGAGCTTGACGACGGTTTGCCGCGCGGCCCACCGAAACAGGAAAAGAAGAAAAACTGCGGCCGGAAACGCGATCATGAGATATCCGCGGCCGACTTCCAGTTTGAAGAGCATGGAGATGATCGCAACGCCGCTGAACACCGAACCCGTGGCAACCCACACCCGGCGGTATTCCTCCGCCCCTGAACCGATCACCCGTTCGGATCTGGAGTTGTTGATGGATAGGGCGGCCATCAGAGCCACCGAAATAAATATCGAGAACTGCAGGTAAGTGACGTGTAGTGGCCCCACATATTGGGTCTTCGGCGGCGGCCCAAAGCGGATCAGATGAGCGGTACCGACTGCGACTGCAACGGCGATGAAGTCCAAGACCGCCAGCGATTGGCTGTAGCCACGCTCCCACTTCGTTACCGATACACGATGGGCGACGCTCGGCGATGCAACCTCTGTCAGTCGCCTCAAGGGAACTGGCTGACCGTGTGTCGATGTCAAGGTTTCCTCTGCCGCAGATCAATGAGCTCTCAGCTTCTTCTCATCTTTGCACACTCGAGCGCTCGGAGGCTAGTTGTTTGTCGTTTATGCCTGTCGCAGGTAGCAACATCGGTGACAGAAGGTCACCCGAACCTTCAGAGACGGTCTGGAATGTGTCGGAGCGCATTTCAGTACTGTTGCCGGCAGAACGATGCCGAATCTGCCAGCCGCCGACCGTCAGGGAGATGATGGACGACAAGCCCCGACCGCCCAGGGTGATTTTCAGTTTCCTGTCGATAGGGCACTATCGACGTGCACCGATGAGTCTCATCATCGACCACTTTGGAAGTAGCCTTCAGGTCTTCGCGGGCCGTTTCGCAACCGACAGATCTATTCGCACGCTTGGGCCGTCAGACCTGCCCCTCCACACCCTTCCCACGTACTCATACCGGGATAAAATCGTCTTCCAGATCGTTCCATTCATTTCGTATTTGAGGGCTGACGTCCTAGTTGCGGATCTGAATCCTCGTGCGTTGCATTTGTGGCCAATTTTAGTGTTTCGACGATTACTGGGAAAGCGGACTGTCTTGTGGGGGGCGGCCTGGCCTCGGAGTGGCAAGGACAGCAGGACTACGCAAATTCGAATGGCAATGGTGCGACTGGCTTCCAGCACGATTATTTACACAAATAAGCAGGCTGAGGAGCTGAAGCTGGCAATTCCTGGCGCGCGGGTGACTGCTGCGCCGAATAGCTTGTATCGAGAATCGGAATGCGGGTTCATCACCGGTGGGGGGCGAAGTAACTTCATCTACGTAGGAAGGATCGTGAACGAAAAGAAGGTCGAGCTACTTATCGACGCCTTTGCTCAGGTAGCGCCGAAACTTCCCGGCACGACGCTTATCATCATCGGTGACGGACCTGCCCTGAGTGAGATGCGAAACCGCGTGGACGCCCTAGGCGTAGCCGAGTTAGTCGATTTCCGTGGGCACGTCGAAGACGTTGACGAACTCAGAACCGCTTATTCCTCCTGTATCGCCGCAGTTTCGCCTGGCTATGTGGGTTTGTCCGCGACGCAGAGTTTTAGCTTCGGGGTGCCGATGATCATTGCTGATACCGAGCCGCATTCGCCCGAGATAGAAGCTGTCAGGCCCGGATTTAACGCGCTCTACTTTCCCAGTGATTCAGCGTCGGGGCTGGCAAAAGCCATGGAACGGATGGCCGGCGAACGGGACATGTGGAACGAGAGAGGCCCCGACATCTCGCGTGAGTGTTGTAAATCTTATTCCGCTGAGGCGATGGCTGGCGGAGTCATCCGATCGGTGGAGACGGAATTGAGTTTCTAGTGCGTTGCGCCGTTATTCTGTCGGACTTGACTTACCCAACTTCGCAGGGGCTGCACGAGCAGGCTGTGGAGTTATTGAGGTATATCGGCGAAATTTGTGATGAAGTCGTGGTTTACATTTATTGCAAAGATGTGGCGACGCTCGACGAATCGGCCCTTGCATTGGCTCTGCCGGACACCGTCGCAATCACTGTCGTTCCATATTCGGGGTCGGCGTTGCGACGAGGACTGACCAATCGGATATTCGGGAGAGCGAGGCCCACGGAGAAGAAGATCGCTGCCGAAATAACGGCCTTCAATCCCGACTTCGTGCACCTCGACATGGCCGTAGCTGCCGGATTGCATCGACTCTTCAAAAACACGCCCGGAGTCATCAGTTGGGTTGATCCCGGCTCCCGGCGGCAATTCCGCTTCGGTCGCTCGGCAAGGGGAACGGAGCGACTTCCTCACTTCGCCGCGGGATTGGCTTCCTATCTTTTTGAACTGTCATGCCGGAGCCGCAACAAGACTTGGCATGTTGTTTCCCCTACGGACCGAGACTTCCTGCAGCGGTTGCATCGCGGGCAACGCGTAGTGCAGATTCCCGTGGCTTTGACTTCATCGTCAAATCCTGCAACCTCGACTTTTCGAGACGAATCGAGTTCCCGTGATTCGCCAGTGACGGCGTTGGTTTTTTTGGACCTCCGCGTCCCTCACCTCTATGCCAGTTTCGAATGGCTTGTCAGCGAGTGCCTGCGGCCGCTGAATGCCGCGGAAACAGAAGTGCGGTACAAGGTGCTCGGACGAGTCCCGATGTCTGGGGAATTGGATGATTTATCGGCAGGCTTGAGTGTCGAGTATTTGATGTGGGTGGATGACCTTCCCGGCGCGCTGTCGGGCGTCGATTTCGTTATCCTGCCTGATCAGGTGGGAACAGGTTTGAAGTCGCGCGCGATCCAGGCGCTCGCCGCGGGCTGTGCCGTCATAGGTACGCCCTATGCATTCGAAGGAATCGAGTTGGAGTCTGGCACCCATGCGATCGTCGCTTCCTCCGCCGAGGAATGGCGGCAGGGGATTGGACGGCTTGCCACGGACTCACAGACTAGGGCGCGACTTAGGCGGTTCTCTTCGGACGCGGTGAGGCCATTCGAAGCGGCGGCCGTTTTCGAACGTTGGAACGCGCTCTACGCCGACATTGCGGCGCCGTCTCCGGTGGCCGCGCGTCGTGACCCGGGGAATTAGGGTAAACCGCGAAACCTCGCCGTTTTCGCCAAGGGCGCGGTCGAGTTATCGGCGCTGTAATACGCTGTCGATCAGATTCAGCGAGTCGTTTAGGAGAGTTTGGTGGGTTGCCGAATTGCAGTTCTCGGAACTGGCTATTTAGGTGCTACGCATGCCGCTTGCAAGGCTGAAATCGGCCATGAAGTAATCGGTGTCGATGTCGACCGATCGAAGATAGAGCAACTGAACGCTGGCACGGCGCCGTTCTTTGAGCCTGGTCTGGATGATGTGATCAAGGCCAATATTGAGCGGGGAAGACTTCGGTTCACGTCGTGCTATGAAGATGCCGCTGACTTCGCCGATATCCATTTCATCGCGGCGGCCACCTCTCAGAAGCGGGGTGAGTTCGCGGCCGACTTAACTTTCGTCGATTCAGTGATTACTGAACTCATCTCCCCAACTCAAGAAATCTGTCACAATTTTTCGTGAAATCGACGGTAGCTGTCGGAACGAGTGCACGCCTCAGTCGGATCGCGAATGAGCTGTCCGCTCCGGGGGTCACGGCTCGTATTGCCTCCAATCCGGAGTTTCTGCGAGAGGGCCTCGCGATCAAGGACACGCTGCAGCCCGGTCGGATCGTGTTGGGCGCCGATGATTCGTCTGGAGAATATGTGGGAGACGTGGCTCGCATCGTTTGCACACCGATGATCGAGAACGGCATTCCGTTTCTTGTCACGAACCGTGAGACGGCCGAAATTGTCAAGGCGGCGGCGAATGCTTTCCTCGCCACGAAGATCTCTTTCATCAATGCCATGGCCGAAGTGTGTGAGGTGGCTGGTGCCGACGTCGTGGAGTTGGCCGACGCCCTCGGGTACGACGCCAGGATCGGCCGCGGGTTCCTCAACGCCGGCGTCGGATTTGGGGGAGGATGCCTGCCGAAGCATATTCGTGCATTCATGGCGCGGGCGGGGGAGTTGGGCGAGAACCAAGCGTTGATGCTCCTGCGCGAGGTCGACAGCATCACCATGAGACGCAGAGCCCATTTGGTGGAATTGGCGAGGGAAGCCGTAGGCGGATCCCTTTTCGGGGCGAGGGTGGCAGTGCTCGGTGCGGCCTTCAAGCCCGATTCCGATGACGTTCGCGATTCACCGGCTCTGAGCGTCGCCGGTCAGTTGCAGTTACAGGGAGCCGTCGTAACCGTGTATGACCTGAAGGCGATCGCCAATGCGTGAAGGTCGTTCCCAACTCTCGACTACGCCAATACCGTCCGGCAAGCCTGTGTTGGAGCGGTCGTCGTGATGGTTCTTACCGAGTGGGACGATGTCCGGAGCCTCGGGCCGGAATCCTTGGATTCGGTGGTGCGGCGACGCCGCGTCGTTGATGGCAGAAACTGTCTTGACCAGCTGAGTTGGCAGACGGGTTGGGACTACTGCGGAGTGGCTCGTCGCTAGGATTGGGAACCGCCTCGGCCCTTTAATTCGCCGCAATTCTATGAAAGAAAAGATCATGAAACGAATACTTATAACGGGTGGGGCGGGCTTCATCGGCTCTCGACTCGCAAGCGTTCTGAACGCAGAGGGCCATGCGGTCACGATTTTCGACAATCTCAATCCGCAGGTCCACGGACCCGACGTGGAACGAAGCGGGCTCCTTGCCGCCGTTCGTGCGGCCGCCGAGGTCGTGATCGGTGACGTCACCGACCGTGAAGCACTCGAAAGTGCTCTGGCCGGCCAAGACGTAGTGGTACACCTTGCGGCCGAAACCGGTACCGGCCAATCCATGTACGAGATCGAGAAATACAGCCGAGTCAATATAGGCGGAACTTCTGTCTTGCTCGACATACTTGCCAATGACGCGAATCGCACGGTAAAGAAAATCGTCGTCGCGTCATCCCGGGCGATTTACGGTGAAGGACGCTATTTCAGCGAGGAGTTGGGGTACGTCTATCCCAAATTGCGACTTGAGACCGACCTTCTCGCTGGTCGCTTCGAGCCTGTTTATCCCGGCGCAGTTTCAGGGCTTCGACTCGTCCCAACCGACGAGGAATCGAAGATTCATCCCACCTCGGTTTATGGCATCACGAAACACACGCAGGAATCTCTCGTGATGACTGTCGGTCGCTCTCTCGGGATCGCGGCGGTTTCGCTTCGGTATCAGAATGTGTTCGGCCCAGGTCAGTCTCTGACCAATCCGTACACGGGAATCCTCTCCATTTTCTCGTCTCTGATTCGACAGGGAAAAAGCATCAACATATTTGAAGATGGACTCGAGAGTCGTGACTTCGTCTCTATAGAGGATGTCACCCGCGTGACGGCGCAGGCAGTGCTTCATGAACAGGCCGACGGTAAGGTCCTCAACGTTGGCAGCGGTGTTGCCACGACGGTCAAAGAAGTCGTCGACGAACTGATGCGTGCATATGGCCGAACGGTTCCGGTTGAGATCACCGGTGATTTCCGGATCGGTGACATCCGCCACAACGTTGCCGACCTGACCCTCGCTCGCGAGACTCTCGGCTTTGAGCCGCAGGTGACATTCAGACAAGGGGTTCAGAACTTCGCTCGTTGGGTCGAGGATCAAGAAGTCAGTGACTCGGGCTACGAGACCTCCCTCGAAGAAATGCGACGGAGGAGCTTGCTCAAGTGACGAAAGGTCAACGCGCCCTAGTCATCGCGGCCGCGTTCTTCGGCTACGAGGAAGCGATTGTGAAAGAGTTCCAGCGGCAAGGCTACGAGACGGTTTATCTCGATGAGCGGCCCTCAAATAGCGGTGTAGCGAGAGCCATCATGCGCGTACGGAAAGAATTGATCGCCCGACGAATCGATAAGTACTACCGCCGAAAATGGCTGGATATAGCGGATACCACGTTTGACGTTGTTCTCGTCATCAAAGGTGAAGTTGTTCCACGGTGGTTCTTGGAACGTCTCCGAAACGCAAATCCGCGTGCACGATTCGTGTTCTACAGCTGGGATGCCTTGAATAACGCCCCTAACTGCCTGTCGATACTGGACTGCTTCGACGAACTGTTTTCTTTCGACTCCGACGACGTCGCTGTTCGGCCCAGGTTTTCCTACTTGCCGCTGTTTTACACCGAGGAGTTCAAGCCGCTTGCGCCCGACAACAGATCACGGCACCGACGGTTTTCAACAAGCTTCGTAGGGACGTTGCACACCGAGCGCTATGCCTACGCGAAGGAGCTATTCCAGGGAAGAAGCGCAACTTTTGGCTATTTCTATGTCCAGGCACGGTGGTACTTCGCTGTGGTCAAGTACCTCACCGCCGAGCACAGGCATGTTCCGTGGAGGGATGTCTCGTTCGAGAAACTCAGCCGACGGCAGGTCGCAGAGATTTTCAGAGACTCCGTTGCGGTTGTTGATATCCCACGCCGTGGTCAGTCAGGTCTGACGATGAGAACGTTTGAGGTACTTGCCTCAGGGTCGGTGTTGGCCACTACAAACGAAGCCATCACGCGTGAGCCATTCTTCGACCCGGATCGAATCCTGCTGCTTCCCAACGAGTTGGACGACGCAGTCTTGCACGATGCACGTTCACGCCTTGATGCCATGAAACCGCCGGCCGGCCCGCCAATAGGGTTCGAGACCTACTCCCTGGAGTCGTGGGTTCGGTCGATTTGCAGCGGGCCGAACCGGGGCTAATGCAGGCGTAACGGGCGGTGGCTGGATCCCAGACGGATCAGCGGTCTTTCTTCACCCGCTTCATCAGTTCCCACAGGAATGGGGTCCTCCGCACGGCCGCCTGGATCATCGGCACTTGCTTGGCCCGCAAGATGAGCTGTCCCATCGGACCCGTGCTGAACGGTGCCTCCAAGTCGAGAAGCCTGACGTCGCCGATATCTATCCGCTCCGGCCTGTCCACATGCCCTTTTCTAAAGGCGACGACCGCGCAATGGAACTCGACAGCCGAAATCATGTCAGTTTTCCACGTTCGACCTGCGGGCGGACTCTCGAGGTGCCAGTAGTTGAGTTCGTCGATCACATTCTTGGAGTACTCGATGAAGGTGCCACGCTTGCGCAGTCCCCCGCCGAACCTGCGCCAGTACGAGGTAAAGCAGTCCTCGACCATGTACACGCCGCCGTCCTTCAGGCCGTGCGGAAACAGATACTCAAAGCTCGCGATCTGGTGCCGAGAGATATGGCTGCCATCGTCGAGGACAAAGTCGACTTGACCGACTTCGGCGACCACCTCAGCCAGAAAGTTCTTGTCCGATTGGTCCCCAATGAAGATCTGAATACCCTCTTCTTCATACATTTTGCAAGCGGCGTAGATATCGATCCCGATCACGACGGACTCGGGATGTAAATAGCTTTTCCACATCTGGAGCGACCCGCCATGCTGGACGCCGATCTCAATCATCCGGATTGGACGGTCACGCAAGGGGGCCAAGTAGTGATCGTAGATGTCGAAGAAATTCGTGTACTTGGTGATGTAACGAGACCCAGGATTAGCGTGTTCGTCAAAATAATCTCGGACGCTGGGGTGTGGCCCTCTATTTCCCGCAGAGGTGAAATCGTCCATCTGTTCAAGCCCTCCACTCGTTGCCGCACATGAGCCATCACTCTACAGATCCAAAAAACTGCGAAGTAGCCGGAGCCTCAACGGGTGGGCCATTTTCGCGGGTAGACCCGCCGCCCACTCGGGGCGGGGTTCGAACTCACTAGCACTTATAGTTACTGGGTTGGATCGCACTGTTCGTGTAACTTCCCAGGAGGAGCTTCTCAGTGGCCGAACTCCACAGGAGACGATTCGATTCCTCCGAGCTCGGAGACCCCACTTCGTTGAAGCGCATATCCCGGCGCGCTGTTTTGGGTGGGGTGGCGGTCGGTGTCGGCGGAGTTGCCGCGTCAACGTCGGGCGTTGCCCATGGCACTGCCGACGTCTCCAGTTTGGCCAACGCGCGGGATTTCGGTGTGGTGTTGACCGTCGCTGTGGGTGCAGTTGATGGCGTCGCTGTGGATGCAGATGGTGTTGATGTGGCGAAGGCCCTGTCCGCGTAGCGGGCAGGGCCTTCGTCTGCAGGGTGGCGGCGTCGTCGGTGTGGTGACGTCGCACGGTCAGTGATTCAGTCGTGGCCTGTTTCGGTGACGGCGATGCGGGCGGCTTTCTCGTCGACGATCGCCGATTTCGCGGCGAAGGCGGCGGTCAGGGCGTGCACGGCGAGGTTGTTGACCGCTCGGGGGTAGCCGCGGGCGGCGTTGTGGATGACGGTGATCGCGTCGTCGGAGAACAGGGTGTCGGTGCGGCCGGCGATCTTGACGTGGTGGGCGATGTAGTCGGCGGTGTCGGGTGGGTCCATCCCGGCGATGGCGTAGCGCATCGCGATGCGCTGATCGAGAGCGGCCAGGACGCCCAGTCGTAGGCGGTGCCGGAGGGTGGGTTGTCCGACGAGCAGCGCGGCGAACGGGGATCCGGAGTCCATGTCGTGGTTGGTGAGCATGCGGATGGCTTCCATTTGGGCGTTGTCGAGCAGGTGGGCTTCGTCGATGACCACGACCGGGGTGCGGCCGCGTTCGGCGTGTTCGGCGGCCAGGGTCTCAGCGGCTTGCGGGGCCAGGGTGGCGGTGTAGAAGCTGGGCACCCGCCCGAGGGTGCTGACGATGTGGTGGAGCATGCCGCGGACCCCGACCGAGGGGTTGGGTAGGTAGATGATGACGTGGCGGGCCGGATCCAGGGCGGCGGTCGCCGCGCGGATCGCCACGGTCTTGCCGGCACCGACTTCACCGGTGATGACCCCGATGGCGTGCTGATCGACACACCAGGAGATCCGGGCCACGGCTTCGCTGTGGCCGGGGTGGCGGTGCAGCATCGCCGGGGCCAGAGCACGTCCGAATGGCATTCGAGCGAAGCCGTAATACTGTTGCAGCCGTTCAATACTCACGCCGATACCCCATCCTGGTCGTTGAGGTCATCGATGCTGAGCTGTCCGGGAACCTCACCGTTGCCGTTGCCGTTGCCGTTGCCGTTGCCGTCGTTGCCGTTGTCTTCGGTTGTGGTGGTGGTGAATAGGGCGTTGTAGCCGATGCGGTGATCGGCGCGGATCTGTTCGTGATGGGTCGCGGCGGTCAGTGCCAAGTAGTCGATCCCGGTCGCCGGTGGGGGTGCTTGGGGGGTTTCGGGTCGGGCTTTGGGGTGGGTGTGGCGGGTGATGATGTGCGCCACCGCCCGGCCGTAGCTGGCCTCGCGGTAGCGCACGTCGATGGTTTCCAGGTCAAACGGGCTGAACACCAGCTCCACCCGCCGCCCGATCAGGGCAGTGTCGACTTCGAAGGTGTTGCCGTGCAACGATACCGTGGCGGTTTTGGTGACGGTGCGGTACTCCGACCACAAAAACGCCTCGGTCAGATCGTCGGCGGTCGGCATCGCCGCGGTCCGCCCCAGCCTGTTCCAGCCGGCCTCCCAGCGCTCCCACGGGGACTGGCCGGTCTCGGTGTGGGTGCGCCGGTGGTACTCGGTCTCGACCCACGCGGTGAACAGCCGGTTCAGTTCCAGCAGAGCGGTCCGGTGATCGACCCCGGTAGCGGCGAGTTCCTCAGCGGTGGTGTCGGTGAGTTCGACGAGAAACTGCTCGCGCACGGTGCGGAAAAATCGTTCGATTTTCCCTCGGCCCTGAGGTCGGTGCGGGGTGGAATGCACCAGGCGTATCCCGAGTTTCGCGCACGCCCGCAACAGCCAGGAATCGACGAAGGCCGATCCGTTATCGACATACACGCTGGCCGGGACCCCGCGGGCGGCCAACGCGGGTTGCAGCGCGGCACCGAGGCGGACGGCGTCCTCGGCGAACCCGAAACGGTAGCCGCACAGCAGCCGGGAATGATCATCGAGGAAGGCGAACAGATAGGTCTTCCGCCCGCCGATCCGCGGGCCGTGCAGAGCATCCCCAGTCCAGCGGTCATTGGGATTGGCGGCCTCGAACCGGCCGAACACCTCGCCGGTGTCCCCGGCGGCTGGGCCCATCAAGTCCATCCGGTGGAACAGCCGCAACAGGGTCGATTCCGAGGGCGCCCACCCGGTCGCGGTCCGCAGGATCCGCTGAACTTGCGCGGCGGTGCGGGCCGGGTTCTCCCGCTTGAGTGCGGCAGCCATCTCCAACACCGCGGTATCGGTGCGCGGCACACACGTCCGCGAGCTGGGTACCAGCTCGACGAACCCCCCGGCCCGATACCGCCGGATCCAGCGGTCCAGGGTGTCGCGGGAATACCGCACCGGGGTGCCGAACGGGTCGGTGTGCTCCCGCGAGGCGATCTCACGGACCAGCCGGCCCCGCGCCTTGGTCGACAGGCCGGCATCCAGCGCCGGGCAGATCAACTGGTAGCGGAACAACCCCACCGCCTGGGCCCGCGCTCGGCGCTTCTCATCCTCAACTGACAACGCACACACTCCTTGGTCGCTGGCGATGCCGCCCAAACCCGTTGTGAGGGCAGTCATCCCCGCGACGATGACCCATCGACCCCACCCAAGGTCAGGGGGCAAATGGTGTTGCACCCGTCGAGCACCGCACCGTCGGCCACCCTGGTGAGAGCAGCCGGGCACCGCTGCACGCCACCGCCACCGCCACCGCCGTCACCGCGCCCAGCGCCAGCCCCACACCGAACCGGGACACGACCGCTGACCTGGCCGCCCCGACCGCGGCCAGCACGTCACCGATTCCGGATCCGGTCGCCGCAGGGATCGACACATCCACCCCCGCGGTGACCGCCAGACCGATGAACCACCCCCGCACCGCCTCAGCCCGCCTGCCCATCACCCGCAACCAGCGCCGGACCGTGCACGCCGGGATACCCGCCCGCCCGGCGATCCGCCGATACCCAACACCAGCGGACTTGGCCTTCAGCACCGCCCAGATCAGCTCCGCGGCATAGGCCCTGCGCAGCAACAACGACACCGGCAACAACACATGCGTCACCGCGCACCCCCGACACCGCGACCGGCGGGGCCGCACCGGATCAACCAGCCCGACCACCCGGCGCGACCGCGCGAAACCCCACCGGGCCAGCACCCCATCCGGACACGAAGAGCACCGCAGTTCCCCGGCGGCCAGCCGGGACTCGACGCGAGCAGGATCGACCTCTACGGTGACCATCAGTGCCTCCGAGCACTACAGCGCGGCACCCCGCCAAGCCAGCCAAGACTTCAGCGGGGTGCCGTGCACCCATCAGTTCCTCGACACACTGACGGCGCCGACCACCAAGATCAACCCGGCACGCACACCACCGGCCACATCGGCAGCCTCAACGACGACAGACCACCCCGTGGTCGTCACTCCCAGCGACGGTCAACATGTGGTCGGCGATGGCGAGGCGAACGATACCGCCGCACTGCAGTCATGGTTGACGCATATCGTCTCCAACCATAGGAGAGGGTGGCTGCCGAACGGCACCTACAAGATCACCGACACCTTAATTGCGCCACCGGGCTATGGGTGGTCGATAATCGGCGAGAGTCAAGATTCCACCATCCTGAAACAGTTTTCGGATAACATTCCGATACTCCAGTTGGGCACCGCGGAAAATAGCTCGCACAGCTATTCCCTGGACAGCATTAACTTCTCCTATGCGGCCAAGCAAACCGCATCGCATGTGAACGCGAACGCGATTGACTTCCGGAATCCAATCAATGGCACCGGGAGTACTTACTACTGCTCTTTCAAGCGTCTGCAGTTCTACAATGGCCATTATGCCCTTAAGTACCCGGTGAATGCCTACGGCCCTTGGGGCTGCTCTTGGGATGAACTCTATATGTCGGATATGTCTGGGGGACTCCTCGATTGTACTGGGGCCCTGAGTTCTGCGGCGAACAATACGTGGGGCCGAGCGACGATGAACTGCTCTGGGGCGGTCGGTCCGATCTTCAAAAACTGGACCTGCTACAACACCACGGTGGGTGTCCTGGAATTCATCAATGCAGATCGCGGTCCGCAACTTATCGCTACCGGAAATGCCTTTTCTGCAGATATCGGCGCGATCAAGCTGGAAATTGGGCAATACACCGGTGCGGGATTCGGGCTGATCAACTTTTCCGGCGATTACTATGTCCGTGTTGGGAATCTGCAGATTGGTCCGGGAAATTTTGCGCCGAGCTCCGGAATCCTCTCCGCCGTCAACGCCGGTGGCGGGGCAACCTCCGACAATAGCTTCCTCGAGATCAACACAGTCGTGCTGGCATCATCAGCAGGGGAGGGGTACGAGAAGGGCTATGGAGGACTTTCGGGTCCCGTTGTGGCGTTTACCGGCGGAGGGCCACCCAACAGGAGAATCAGCGTAAACACGGTTCAACTGAGCGGAGGCTGGACCCTTCAGTCCAGTCAGTCATCCCCCACGGGGAACTACCTGACCGTCCGCAGTTGGGTCAACGGCGCACTGTCCCAAGATATAGGAGATTCTGACTATAAAGTCACCGTCGGAAGCCCGAATGTGGTGACCTTCAACAGTCCCTTCACGGCCCCGCGAACGATCACCCTGCCTGCCGCGGACGGAAACGATCTGTGCGCCGGCCTTTACTATGAATTCGTATTCGATGGATCGATCAATGGCGGAAATATCGCGGTGATAAAACACGGCGAAGAGGTCCTCGGCGTCCAAAAGGTCGATGGGAAGAAGATAAACTACATGTGGCGACGCGGCGCCAACGGTGGAGAATGGATTCTCACGGGGACGGTGGACGTAGGTCGATCCGAGCTAAGCGCCGGCAAAAGCGGATGACACTCTGTCGCGCGAATAGAGGCGCTCTGGACCTGTTCTAACTCGTGAACCCACCACAGAATGACGCCTGAGTATGAACGAGAATGCTTCTTCGACACCTCAAAATTGAGATATATCGGATCCAACGTGATCATGGGAAAGACCCTAAGGATCAGGCAGGCAGGTCCCACTCATCGCCGAACTGGAGACCGGGCTGACCAACGCCCGCACTTAGGGCTACAACCGCATCGTCAAGCAAGTCGCGCGCAATCGCGTTCGGCTTCCGCAACCCCGACAACCAACGCCGCCGCGTACGGTGGGCCTGCACCCTCCGATCACGACGGGTCACACCCTGCCGGGACAAACGCCACTGCCAACTGAGGAGACTCAAAATTTCTCCACGCGCGCTGGTACGGATTCGGACTGACCGAGTTGACAGCGTGATAACCGCTACAGCCCTCAGGCTCTCGGCATGTATGCGACGCTCGGATGATTGAGCAGCAGAGGGACTGCCGGAGTAGATGGGGGAGCGGACCTGCTGTTAGCATGGCACCAAGGCAGTCGTCAAAAGAGCCCGAATTCGAATGGGAGAGACGAAATGAGTAAGTTTTATTCGAAGGTTGACTCGGATAAACACTTACCTGTGGTCGCGCCGAAATCTAACTTCACATCGGGTCGGAGGGATGTGATAAACGGAAGCCAATTTCTCCAGTTCGCGACCATGAATATGAGAAAAGGCGCCATTTCCGAACCTCACCGGCGCATCTGGAAAGTTCGAACGGCGTCTGTTATCGCACAGGAAAGCTGGATGGTAATTCAAGGCAGCGGTAAGGCGATTTCTTACGATTTGGAACACTCGCCCGTCGCTGAAGTCGTGCTTTTTCCTGGCGACGACAGTTTTACTCTTGAGGGTGTTCGCAACTATCTAGTCCCCGATGAAGAGATGCTTGACTGCGAGTGCAAAACCGGACTCTACGGGGGACGGCACAACGGCAAGTCCTTTCTCGATAGCGAGCGGGTATGACTGAAAAGCGCGCGAAGAATCGCTCTGACTTCGGAAACCGCGGCGGTCTCATGAGTCTGGGCTCTGATGTTTACGTTCATGAAACTGCTGTGATAAAGAGGCCGCAGCATGTGAGCATTGGATCGCACGTCGCGATTGATAATGGGGTCATTATTTCCACAAAGCTGTCCGTTGGTGATTATGTGCATATTGCGCCCTATGTCGTAATGATAGGAGGCGAGGGCTCGAGCGTCGAGATAGGCGACTTCGCGTTTGTCGCGGCCGGCACGAAGATAGTGGCCGGTTCGGAGAAGTACACCGGCGAAGGGCTAGTTGGACCTACGATTCCAATCGAATATCGCGAAGTCTCTTACTCGGCTGTGAAGTTTGAGCGGTTCGCCGGTTGCGGTGTTAATTGTTCTATAATGCCAGGGGTAACGTTATCGCAAGGTGCAATTCTGGGTGCTAACAGTCTTTTGACAAGTGATGCCGAACCTTGGACGATCTATGTCGGGTCGCCGGCGAAGCCAGTCAAGTCGCGACTGCGAGAGGTTTGTATCGATAATGCAAGGAAGCTCGGTTACTCCTACAACGACTAGGTCCTGTGTGATCGAGCGCTGGGCCTCTACCTTGATTACCTTGATTTGCGGCTAGGGTTATGGGTCTGCTTGGATTGCTAGTTATGGGACCACCGGCGCGTGGCGTCGGTGGTCCTTCATTATTCGTTCGATCGGGCGTGACAGATTAACTAGTAGTGCCACCCGCGAACCCCGCGTGTACGTCGATAAGGCCTTGGGACCCATCTGTTTGGTAACTGAGTCCAGCCATGACTAAGTTCTCGCGTCCAAACGTCGTAATAGTTGTTACTAGCAAAGTAACCTTGCGGCAACCGAGAACTAGGGCCTAAATGTCCCGCACCTTGACATTAGCTGACTATGAATTCCTTATCGGCCGCTTGGCCCTCGTAGGGGCCAGTCTTGTACTCATAGACGAGAGTACCGTCCTCCAGTATCAAGTAGTTGTGGCCCCCTTCGAGGGTGAAACTCGCATCACCCTCGGCGAGAACGACTTCTTGCAAAACCGTGTTATCCAGGTCGTAAAAAACCGCTCTGACCCGCCCGCGGACTATCAACCAACTCTCCTGCGCAATAACTTTCTGCGAACGCTCTTTCCAGATGTGCCGGTGAGGTCTGAACGTCGTACCCTCGTTCATCTTCAGCATCGAGCACTGAATGAACTGGTCGTCGGCAATAAGGTCTTGCCTACCGGACTGAAAGTCCGACGCTCGGGCAACCAAGTGGAGTAGCTTTCTAGGATCTATTTTTGAGTAGATACGTTCCATTGCAAAATCCTCCGAAATACCCCTCTTGTCGTATTGGCATGAGCCGATCGGTGAGCAACAAATGACTCTAGCAGCCTGCGCGGTGAGCCTCGCCCATTCCCTGTCGGCCGCGGTACCCAACGGCGCCCCAAGCAACCGGCAGCCTGATCCCGGTCCCGCACTCGCCGTCCTTCCGCGCTGCTTACGCACACAGATAGCAAGGACATACTTCCTCGGGGCCGAGTTCGTTAGGGCTAACGTCAGCGTATATATTGAGCGATCGTGCGTAGTGCTCCTCTGCATGAAGATAGATCGATCGTCGTCTTCTAAGAGGGCACGACGGGAGACGCTTCGTCACAGGTCGAGCAGGATGGAGGTGGCCTGGCATGTTCGAACTGGTTGAGGAATTCGAAAAGCAGATCGCTTCATTTTTTGGCGCAGCCTACGCAGTTGCGGTCGATAGCTGCACGCACAGTCTTGAATTGGCGCTCCGATACCTCGGTGAGAAGTCGATTTCCGTCCCCAATCGCACCTACGTTTCCATACCGTTTCTGGCCCCCAAGTTAGGTATAGAGCTGGAGTGGCGGGATGAGCAGTGGACCGATTACTACTACTTGACGGACAAGGTCATAGATGCTGCCGTTCTTTGGGAGCGTAACTCGTATATTCCCGGGACGATGATGGCCTTGAGCTTCCAGTATCAAAAGCACCTCTCGCTCGGGCGGGGTGGCGCACTGCTTCTCGACGATCGGGATACGGCAGGCGAAATAAAGAAGATGTCGTACGACGGGCGAATGCCCGGAATTCCGTGGCGTAACCAAAACATATCCACAATTGGATATCACTACTACATGACGCCTGAGACAGCCCAGCTTGGGCTCGAAAAATTGCCTGAGGCAGTTGCCTCGCCGCCTAGGCAGTGGGTCTATTACGATTGGCCTGACCTAACGAAAATGGACGTATTCCGGAGCGGAAGTTGAGCATGCCAAATAAAAAGGCTTTCATCACTGGCATTGCCGGCCAAGACGGCAGTTACCTTACTGAGCACCTGTTGGGCTTGGGTTATGAGGTTCACGGCATTGTGCGACGGAACTCGGTGTCTGAACAGCAGCAGACGCGGATTGACCACGTCAACGACAGCATTCATGCGTACTACGGCGACATGAGCGACCAATCCGGCTTGGAAAGGTTGCTCCGAGAAATCCAGCCCGACGAAATATACAACCTCGCCGCTCAAAGTCACGTCCGCATTTCTTACGACATACCGCACTTCACCGCTCAAACCAACGCGGTTGGCGTGCTAAATATCCTGGAAGCTTTCAGAAGCGCCTGCCCGGGGGCAAAGTTTTACCAAGCCAGTTCGTCGGAGATGTTCGGCAGTTCCGTTGATCCAGATGGCTTCCAACGGGAATCGACGCCAATGAGGCCAGTGTCGCCCTACGGTTGTGCAAAGGTATTTGCGTTCAACATCGTTCACAATTATCGCAACGCCTACAAGCTACATGCGTCGAATGGCATTCTGTTCAACCACGAGTCCCCGCGAAGGGGTTCCAACTTCGTCACCAACAAAGTGGTGAAGAGCGCAGTCCAAATAAAGCTGGGGATGCGTGAAGAGCTCGAACTCGGGAATCTTGACGCCTATCGCGACTGGGGCCATTCGAAAGATTACGTCCGTGCGATGCATCTGATTCTCCAGCAGGATGCCCCTGATGATTGGGTGGTTGCGACGGGTGAAACCAGGTCGGTTCGGGATATGTGCAAGTACGTATTCGGGTTTCTCGATCTCAACTATGAGGATCACGTGATTCAAAATCAGAAATTTCTTCGGCCCGAAGAGTTGCCGTACCTCAAGGGGGATTCCACCAGGATAAGAAGTGAGCTCGGCTGGAGCCCGAGCTACACCTTCGAGGCGATGATGGATGAGATGATCGAGTCCTGGCTCAAGTTCTTTGGGCAGTAGGGTCGATCACACTTCAGAAAGTGGGACCACGATGGGGTCAGCCTATGTTAAGTCTCGCGGCGATCTGTATCTGTTCTTGAGGAACCGCCTGAAGAAGTTACTACCATCGGGTTTCAAGGCATTGCTGAAGCGGGCCGATCCAATTCATCTCGCCTGGAACAAGGATGAGCCGAAGACGTGGCCCGCAGATCCCGCAGGTGGCGGGGTTGGTTTCGATCGGTATGAATACTCATTGTTCTCTCAGAATGGTGAAGACGGCATCCTTCGATATCTTTTCAGCGAGATAGGGTTCGGTTCGAGGCAGTTTCTTGAGTTCGGTTTCGAGGGAACTGAGAACAACAGCTTGAGGCTCGTTCTAAAGGAAAATTTCAGCGGTCTTTTCATCGATGGTTCCAAATTATGCGTAGATCAATTCAACAAGGCCGCACGCGCATCTGGCGTAACGCGGGCGAGGGCGTTGTGTGCCTTTTTGACTGTCGACAACCTCGAGGAAACCTTATTCGACGCAGGTGTTCCATCCGATCTCGACTTGTTGTCAATTGACGTTGACGGAGTCGATTACTGGCTTTGGGATTCACTGACATACGTGTCGCCCCGTATTGTTGTCATCGAATACAACGCGAGTTTCGGTCCGCAGCGCTCCATTACTGTGCCGTACGAACCTGATTTCGACAGAGTTGAAAAGCACCCTAGTACCTTTTATCACGGTGCGTCCCTGAGTGCCCTTGTGAAACTGGGAATGAAAAAAGGTTATAGCTTGGTGGGTTGCGATAGTAACGGCGTGAATGCCTTCTTTGTCCGGGACGATCTCATCAAGGCCCCTCTCGGAGCTGTTTCGCCCGAGACGGCCTACCGGCTGCATCGAAGTAGGCTTGATCGCGGGATTTCCCCTGAGGCGCAGTTTGACGCCGTCAAAGGTCTGCCGTTTGTTGAGGTCGTTTAGACTAGCTCAGTTCAGTGCGTACGTGACCGTTCCGAACTGAGTTAGGACGAGAAGTTTCGTTTCAGATCGGTTCGGACCGGATAGGCAGGTTCTGAAGTTGAACGGTCGACGGTCGTTGAACTTTCAGGCCATAGCGCTGGTCATCGGGTCGGCTATGGCGCAGCTGCTGGTAGCTGCCCTGTACATCCTGACTGCTCGCAGTATGCGACCGGAGGACTATGGACCTATCGTTACAGCCATTGGTATGGGGTTGGCGGCTGCCGGCTTTCTAGACCTCGGTTCGACGGCGTACTGGATCAGGGAACTGGCGAGCCTTCGGATCACGCACGAATCCCTTGATTCGAAAGTCTTCACTCGTCTTGTGATAGCGGCGGGGATAGCGATAGCTGTGATCGTCGGCTCATTGATTGTGGCACCAAAGTTCGCTGCCACCGGAGTCTTGATACTCTCCACTAGTATCGCGCAGTCTGCGTTCGTGCCGATCCGCGCGCAGATGAGGTCAGAGTCGGTCGCATGGCTGATGGTCGTCGGGCGAATTGTCGCCGTTGCGCTCTTTGGGCTGCAAGTCTATGCAGGCGTCGGCCAAGGGCTGGCGCTTTGGACTTCCCTGGCCATTGGCGATCTGGCGTCGGCAGCGTGCGCCGTTGCGGTGACGCCGCCTCGTGATCGCCTGGGAATCAGGATCTGTCCGCTGAGCAACCCCTGGACCGGCTCCAAGTGGTACGCGGTTAGCGTCATGAGTACGAGTGCAGCCCAACTCGATCTTCCGATAATCGCAGTGCTTTCGGGGCCTACGGCCGCGGGAATGTACGGTGGAGTGAGTCGATGGACGCAACCTGTGCTCGTTGCGACGGGTGCCTTTGCACAAGCGACGGCTCCGTTCATCGCGGCTGAAGCGAAAATCAGGCAGCTCAAAGGTGAGCTGTTGCGGGCCAGTTGGATTCTCGTCGCTGCAGTCGGTCTGTCCATTGCGATATTCCTGACGGCACCGTGGCTCGTGGAGACTCTCCTTGGCGACGAATTCGCGGAGTCGGCACCGGTACTGCGTTTGCTCGCCCTGGCAATGCTGTGCAACACGGTTAACCAGCCCCTGACGGTTGCCCTGCAGTCCCGGCGCTTCGATCGAATTGCTGCCGGACTGGTCCTTGTTACGGTCGCTACCCACCTGATCGTGACATCGCTACTTGTTCATTCGATGGGCGCGATCGGCGCGGGGGTCGGGATGCTTACCGCCCAGATCGTCGGGTTGGTCGGCACGGTCAGTTGTGTCGCGATAATCCTTCGACGGCGACGCAGTTTTGCCCCGTAGCCACCTACGTGTGCTGGCAATGACGGTTCTGGTCGCCGATCAGCGAAGCGCTCAAACGCGACCGGCGCGACGTTGCTAGGTCAGGGATCTCACGAATTGATCGGTTTCCAACCTCACGCCGAGAGTCGGTTGGGGGCGAAAACGCGCCTTGCTCATCGCTGTGCGAACGACATCGACTTCCAAGCGGCACCATTCCGCGTGTTGAGGCAGGTATGACGCGTCCTTCTTCAAGGACTTGGCGCCGGCAACAATAAGGCGCCTGCCCAAAGCCGCCGCTCTCAGGACGATGGAACTTGAGCCTTCCTCTGACTGGGCCACGATGACACAATCGACCGTTGCGATGGCGCTGTCGAATTCTTCGGCCGTTAGAGGGCCGGGTAGTTGTATGACTGCACCGCCGTTTGCAGTGAACGCTTCCAGGAATGGCGCGCTGTCTTTGGCGACATCGTCTGCGACCGATCCCGCAATGACCAGTCCACAATCTTGTTGATCGGCAATTGCTGCAGCAATTAGAGGTAGGTTCTTTCTCGGGCATATTGCCCCGAAGACTCCGAACCAGTACCTGTCTCCATGGGCATCGAGTTGCGCCTCCAGTTTCTTCTGCTGCTGCGGGGTGCAATTTAACACGATCGGGTCTGGTACCCAATTGAGGACGCGCCCGGGCGGTGAGAGCGGATTTCGGAGGGCGTATACGTCAACGCTGGATCGGAGGTCAGCGGCCCTTATCAGCGCGCGCTTCACCAGAGTTTTCAAAGGTCGCAGTCGGGGGAAGGGGGGGCCCGGCTGTGCGGACTGTGCGCGCATCACCAAGAGCTTGAGAGCCCCTGGCCCGCGCCAGCCCTGGATGATGACGGGCAGCAGTTCCGCATCTGCATTCGGGATGATTGTCAGTTCGCTACCTACGGAAGCCGATACTGCGGCGATGTCCGTTAGGTTGAATTCGTCCAAGGGACGCTCAAGTACCGCTGGTGTGATCGCGCTCAAATGGACTTGCCATTCGGCACTTTCTACCGTGGTCGATGTCGTGAGGAGCGTGACATCTTCGCCCCGGGACATGAGTTCCTTCAGCAGCAACGCCACGTAATACAGTCGATGGCCAGCTGCGTAAGGCTCAACAATTAACTTCAACGTCAACGCTTCCGTATTGCGAACGACCTGCCCATTACGCTCGATGCTTCCCTATTTTACACGCTGTCGATAACGCGACTTAAGCTGGCTCTACTGCCATGAATGTGGATGGCTTCATGTGTGGTACGGGAGTTCGAGGGTGACGGGTCCGCAGACCAGCATGATCATGGCGAGGGCGTTCTCGGGGGTGTGGAAGCCGTAGGCGCGGCGGAT
>Ga0208823_1000578_pt1 | contig 31255 bp, 26 predicted proteins | sample AD_UKC075_MetaG_FD_184440 | JGI IMG/M metagenome (GOLD analysis project Ga0208823, IMG submission 184440) | Active sludge microbial communities of municipal wastewater-treating anaerobic digesters from USA - AD_UKC075_MetaG (SPAdes) (version 2) | ecosystem: Engineered > Bioreactor > Anaerobic >... | reverse complement strand
CCACTTCCTCGTCGCCGAGCGCCGAGCCGTGCACGCCGCCGGTGTTCATCTTGGTGGGGGCGGGATAGCCGATGATGGTGCGCACCGAGATGAAGGACGGCTTGTCGGTGACGGCTTTCGCCGCTTCGATGGCTTCTTCAATGGCGGTGACGTTTTCGCCGCCCTGAACCTCTTGGACATGCCAGCCGTACGCCCGGTAGCGGGCGGGCACATCTTCGGACAGCGCGATGTTGGTGTCGTGCTCGATCGAGATCTGGTTGTGGTCGTAGAACACGATCAGATTGCCGAGCTCCTGGGTGCCCGCCAGCGACGACGCCTCGCTGGTGACGCCTTCTTCCATGTCGCCGTCGGAGGCGATCACGTAGACGAAGTGGTCGAACGGGCTGGTGCCCGGCGCCGCGTCGGGATCGAACAGGCCCCGCTCGTAGCGGGCGGCCATCGCCATCCCGACCGCTGACGCCAGGCCCTGGCCGAGCGGGCCGGTGGTGATCTCGACGCCCTTGGTGTGCCGGAACTCCGGGTGACCGGGGGTTTTCGACTTCCAGGTTCGCAACGACTCGATGTCTTCGAGTTCCAGACCGAATCCGCCCAGGTAGAGCTGGATGTAGAGCGTGAGGCTGCTGTGCCCGCAGGACAGGATGAACCGGTCGCGGCCGAGCCAGTGCACATCGCTGGGGTCGTGGCGCATTTGCCGCTGGAACAGCGTGTACGCCAACGGCGCCAAGCTCATTGCGGTGCCGGGGTGGCCGTTGCCGACCTTCTGGACCGCGTCTGCCGCCAGCACGCGCACCGTGTCGACGGCGACTGAGTCGACGTCGGCCCAGTCTTCGGGATGGTGCGGCTCGGTCAGGGCCGAGATCTCTTCCGTTGTGGTCACAAGCTCACTCCTCGATGGCAAATCATTTGTCCCCGATCGACGTTCACAATGCGGTCTCCAGATGGATGTGTCGCGTGCGCGACGGACTGGTGGCTGGATCTACTTCTGTTCGGCATGGCCGCCGAATTCGCTGCGCATGGCGGACACGATCTTGTCGGTGAAGTTGCCGAGTTGTCGGGACTCGAATCGCTCGAAGAGCGAGGTCGTGATGACGGGGGCCGGAACACCCTCGTCCACCGCGGCGAGGACCGTCCACCGGCCTTCGCCGGAGTCGGATACCCGCCCGCTGAATTCGTCGAGTTCGGGTGAGCGGGCCAGCGCGTTGGCGACCAGGTCGATCAGCCATGATCCGACCACCGATCCGCGCCGCCAGACCTCGGCCACCTCGGCGATGTCGATGTCGTATTGATAGGCCCACGGGTCGCGCAGCGGGGTGGTCTCCGCGTCCACGGCTTGGGTTGCCTTGCCGGCGTCGGCGTGCTTGATGATGCTGAGCCCCTCGGCGATCGCGGCCATCATTCCGTATTCGACCCCATTGTGGACCATCTTCACGAAATGCCCTGCCCCACTTGGCCCGCAGTGCAGGTACCCGTCGGCGGCGGTGCCGGCGTGGCTATCCCTGCCCAAGGTTGGCTCAACGGATCCGGCGCCGGGGGCGATCGTCTTGAAGATTGGGTCGAGCCGGTTCACGACTTCGGATTCCCCGCCGATCATCAAGCAGTAGCCGCGATCGAGTCCCCACACCCCGCCGCTGGTGCCGCAGTCCACGTAGTGAAGGTCCTGGGTCACCAGCTGCTGGGCCCGGGTGATGTCGTCGCGGTAATAGGAGTTGCCGCCGTCGATCACCGTGTCACCGGGCGCCAACAGGGGGACGAGCTCGTCGAGGGTCGAGTCGACAATGGCCGCCGGCAGCATCAGCCACACTGTCCGGGGCTGTTCCAGCTTCTCGACGAGGTCCACCAGTGATGCGGCCCCGGTCGCCCCGTCGTCTGTCTCGAGCTTCTCGACCGCGTCGGGGTTGACGTCGTAGACGACGCAGCGGTGCCCGTCGCGGATCAGGCGCCGAGCAAGGTTGGAGCCCATCCGGCCTAGCCCGACCATACCCAGCTGCATTGATGTGCCAGTTGCCATGTTCTTCTTCCTCACTTAAGTGATCGGTAGCGCTGGATCAGCTTGTTGGTCGACGAGTCGTGGTCGAGTTCGGGTTCGGCATCGCTCTGTAACCCCGGCAGGATCGCCACGGCCAGTGCCTTGCCTAGCTCGACGCCCCATTGGTCGAAAGAGTTGATGCCCCAGATGGTTCCCTGCGTGAACACGCTGTGCTCGTAGAGCGCCACCAGTGCGCCGAGGATGTGGGGGGTCAAGACCTGCGCCAGCAGCACATTGGTCGGACGGTTTCCCTCCATGACCCGGTGCGGCACCACCGCCTCGGGAGTCCCGTCCGCACGGACCTCCGCCGCGCTCTTACCGAAGGCGAGTGCCTGGGCCTGGGCGAAGACATTCGACGACAAGATGTCGTGGTGGTCGCCCAGGGGGTTGAGGCCTTGGGCGAAGCCGATCAGGTCAACCGGTATCAGCGACGTTCCCTGGTGGATCAGCTGGTAAAAGCTGTGCTGGCCGTTCGTGCCAGGCTCGCCCCAGTACAGCGGACCGGTCTGGTAGTCCACGACCGTGCCGTCGAGGGTGACGTGCTTGCCGTTGGACTCCATCGTCAGCTGCTGCAGATACGCGGGAAAGCGCTTGAGGTACTGGTCATAGGGCATCACGCCGACCGCAGAGGCCCCGAAGAACTCCACATACCAGACAGTGAGCAGGCCCATGAGCACAGGGAGGTTTCGCCGCAGCGGCGTGGTGCGGAAGTGTTCGTCCATCGCGTGCAAACCGGCCAACATTTCGTTGAACTGATCGGGCCCGAGTGCCACCATCGTGGACAGGCCGATGGCCGAATCCATCGAGTACCGACCCCCGACCCAGTCCCAGAAGCCGAACATGTTCGCGGTGTCGATCCCGAACTGCGACACCCGCTCGGCGTTCGTCGAGACGGCCACGAAGTGCTTGGCGATCGCGGACTCGTCGCCCAGCTGGGCAAGCACCCAATCCCGCGCCGAGGTGGCATTGGTCAACGTCTCCAGGGTCGTGAACGTCTTCGACGACACGATGAACAGCGTCTCTTCTGCTGACAGGTCCCTGGTGGCTTCCACGAAGTCCGTCGAGTCCACGTTGGAGACGAACCGGAATGTCAGATTGCGCTCGGAGTAGTGGCGCAGCGCCTCGTAGGCCATTACCGGGCCCAGGTCGGAACCACCGATGCCGATGTTGACGATGTTGCGAATCGGCCTGCCGGTATGGCCTTTCCATTCACCCGAACGGATCTTGGTGGCGAACTCGGCCATCCGGTCCAAGACGTCATGCACTTGGGCGACCACGTCGACCCCGTCGACCATCAGCGTGGCGTCTTTCGGCATACGCAGTGCCACATGCAGAACCGCACGGTTCTCGGACACGTTGATCGGCTCGCCGGCGAACATCGAGTCGCGGCGCTCCTCGAGACCGCACTGCTGGGCCAACTCGACTAGCAGATCGACGGTTTCATCGGTGATGCGGTTCTTGGAATAGTCCAGGTAGAGTCCGGCCGCCTCGGCGTTGAACCATTCGCCGCGATCGGGGTCGTCGGCGAACAGGTCACGTAGATGGCGGTTCCCGATCGAGGCGTGGTGGTCGGCGAGAGCGGCATAGGCGGGGTGAAGACGCAACGGTGAATCTGGCATGTGATGTCCTCTTCGAGGGTCGGCGTCGGTGGGTCGGTGTTGGAGGCTCGGACGAGGTCACTACGCGGGTAGTGACCTCGTCTGCGTGCAGTTCCTCGCGGGTCAGGTTGGGGAAGGCCGTGCGGTGGCCCTCGAACGTCGTCTCCAACGCCCGCCGAGCCTGCTCGCCGGGGGAGGTAATGCTTGAGGCGAAACTGTCGTAGACAGTGGCGGGGACATGGAAGTCGGCCTCCACGCGCGTTGTCGTCGGCATTCGGGATGGCTGCGCGATGCTCGAATCATGTTGATCGTGACGGTATCGACGTCGGATCCATCTGAAACAACTTGTGCGACAGAGTAAGTGATCGCCCAGGCCAGATCACCCATTGAGCGAGCTCGAGGAGTGGTCCGTTGGGGTGCCCGTTCACCTGGGGTGTTCATTCGTCTGTTCTTTTCACTCCGTGGTTTGTAGCGCGGACGGTGGTCGGTGCGGCGGCGGAGATGAGTCGTCTAGATCGGTGCGGCGGCGGGTAGGAAGACTCCGGCGCTGTCTGATGCTTCTTCGGACCGGATGACGTGCACCACGGCGTTGATCAATGCCAGGTGGGTGAACGCTTGGGGGAAGTTGCCCAGATGCTGGCCGGTGCGCGGCTGGATCTCCTCGGCGTAGAGGTTGAGCGGGCTGGCGAACGACAGCAGCCGTTCACACAGCTGCCTGGCGCGGGTGATCTCACCGATCTCCACCAGCGCCGAGACCAGCCAGAACGAGCAGATGACGAATGCGCCTTCCTCACCGTGCAATCCATCGTCGGTCTCCTCGACCCGGTAGCGCAGCACCAGGCCGTCTTCGGTGAGCTCATCGGCGATCGCCAGTACGGTGGCCCGCATCCTCGGGTCGTCGGCGGGCAGGAAGCGGAGCAGCACGGCCAGCAGCAGCGCCGCGTCCAACGCGGCGGAGCCGTAGCGCTGAACGAGCACGCCTCGGGAATCGACGCCGTTCTTCAAGACGTCGGCCCGGATTTCCTCGGCGATCGGGCGCCATTTCTGCACGTAGGCCTGTTCACCTCGAATCTCGGCCAGTTTCGCGCCACGGTCCAGCGCGACCCAGCACATGATCTTCGACGACGTGAAGTGCTGGGGCTCGCCGCGGACTTCCCAGATGCCGCGGTCCGGGTCGCGCCAGTGCTTGATCGCCTCTTCGACCTGCTGTACGAGCATGAGCCACAACGTCTCTGGTATGTCATCGCTTGACTTGGCATGCAGATACACCGAGTCGAGGATCGTGCCCCAGATGTCATGCTGGTCCTGGTCGTAGGCGCCGTTGCCGACCCGCACCGGGCGAGCCCCCTCATATCCGGTCAGATGGGTGAGCTCCTCCTCGACCAGTGCCCGCTCCCCGCCGACGCCGTACATCACTTGCAAGGGACGGTGTTCATCGCCGTTCGCGCAGGACACCTCGGCGATGAACGAGAAGAAGTCGTCCGCCTCCCGGTCCAGGCCCAGCGTGTACAAACCCCACAGCGCGAACGTCGAATCGCGCACCCACGCGTAGCGGTAGTCCCAATTCCGCTCGCCGCGTGGCGTTTCCGGTAATGACGTGGTGCTCGCCGCCAGCAGCGCGCCCGTGGGGGCGTACGTCAGCCCTTTCAGCGTCAGCGCGCTGCGTTGTAGATATGTCCGCCACGGGTGATCCGGAAAGTCTCCCGTATTGATCCAATCCCGCCACATGTCGCCGGTCTTCCACATCTTCTCGGCAGCTTGCTCATAGCTCTGCGGCGGTGGCGGATCCGACCAGGACAATGCGACAAAGACGTTGTCGCCCTCCTTCATCCGGGTACGGGCGTGGGCTTCGCGGCCCTCAATGCCCAACCGCAGATTGGTCGTGAGCCTGAGTTTCGGGTGAGTGTCCGGATGATTTTGGGCCGAAGCGACGGCCTCGCCGTAGGCGGGTCCGCAGTATTCCCAGCTGGCGCCGACCCGGTGGTAGTCGAACGACGGCGCGCAGTTCACCACCAGCTCGACGGTGCCGCTGACGCAGCGCACGGTGCGCAGCAGGGTGTGCTCGGCGTCCCAGTCCATCGGGGTGCGGTGGTGGGTGGGTGACCGCGACCCGACGTCATGCCAGGGGCCCATCACGAGCGCGTCGCGCACGATGAGCCATCCGGTGTGGGTCTGCCAGGTGGTTTCCAGGATGAGGCTGCCCGGCAGATAGCGGCGTGCGGCCGGGACCGAGACCCCTTTGGGGCCGAGCCGGAAATGGCCGGCAGATCGGTCAAGGAGTGCGCCGAACACGCTGGGTGAGTCCGGCCTCGGCACGCATAGCCATTCCACCGACCCAGCCGATGAGATCAGACACGTTGTCTCGCAGTCCGACAGGAACGCGTAGTCGGCGATGGGCGGGAACGGACTTCGGTGAGAACCTCCTGCTGTTTCGGGAATCGCACCGATGTCCAGCTCCTGCGATGGGTCAATGCCGTCGGGCCCAGTCCGCGTGCGGCGCGGTCGTTCACTCTTCGCGCCGCCGTGGATGGACGCAACGTCGGGCGTGGTCATCGGCTCATCCAACCGAATGTGCCTGCGCTGCAACTCTGTTGAGACCAGACCGCCGCGCCGAGTTGGGTCTGCGCTGCTTTCATCAACCAACCCCAGGATCCCTGAAATTTCTCGACGCCGTCGTTCTCCAAGGCCAAATGGACGTCACCCAGCTCGACGCCAACGGATGGCATTTCGTCGAAGCCTTCCTGCGACTCGGCCGCCCGGCAGGTCACGGCGCCCGCCGCGATGACCCCGTGGACAGCCGACGTGCTGTGGTCTGTCGGATTCAGAGCACCCGGCGGGAGCTGAGGTGGAAAGCGCAACTCGGTCAATGTGAGCCTCTCGAACCATTGCGGAGACATGCGACCAGGGGCGGTCGTCGTAGCCGTGAGACTGGCCTAATCACTCGCCCAAAGGAGCTCGACGCCGAACTCCTAGGAGGTTGAGCATGTCCAGTCGAGCGACACTGTACTGGAAGGTACACTTTGATCTACGGTGGGGGAAGTTGAACCACCCAGGAGGAAGCCTTGTTTTCGAAGGACTACGTCAACACTGAGGGGGCGCTCAGCCACCTCCGCGAACAGCAACGCTATGTCATCGGCGTCGTCTCTGGGCAGGATCTGTTCTACTCAACCGAAAGCTACGACAATGGCACGGGGCGGCCAAGTTTCACCAAGCCGATTGACGACGGCGCCTTGGACACCAGAACCCACCACCAGCCGACCACGCCACACAGCGAAGTGCGTTCGGCGGGTGCTGACAGCCACCTCGGCCACCTCGTGCCGGACGGGCCGCAGGAAGCCGGCAGACGTCGGTACGGCATGAACTCCACCACCCTCCGACTTGTCCAGGACTCATCGCTCGAGGAGGAGGGATACGGCCAATACCGTTCCCTGGACGACTCTCGAGCAGAATCGACAGGAGATTCAGCGTGACCAGCAGCATCGACGGCACCGGGACGATCACCCGCAACCCCGACACCGAGACGGCCATCCTCGCCGGTGGGTGCTTCTGGGGCATGGAAGATCTGTTCCGGCAACAGCAAGGCGTAGTCGACACCCGTGTGGGCTACACCGGAGGCGACAACGACTACGCAACCTACCGCAACCACCCTGGGCACGCTGAGGCGATCGAGATCGTGTTCGACCCGACCCGGACAACGTATCGCGACATCCTGGCGTACTTTTTCCAGGTCCACGACCCGACGACGCTGAACAGCCAAGGCAACGACTTCGGCACGAGCTATCGATCCGCGATCTTCCCCACCTCCATGGAGCAGGAGCAAATCGCGCGGGACACGATCGCGGACGTCGACGCGTCCGGCCTGTGGCCAGGCGACGCCGTCACCACCATCGAGTCCGCTGGGTCGTTCTGGGAAGCCGAGCCCGAGCACCAGAGCTACTTGATCACATACCCCAACGGCTACACGTGCCACTTTGTGCGCCCAGACTGGATTCTCCCGAGGCGAAGTGAGGCGGAGGAACCGGCCTAGCGCGGAGGGTTCCGGCGCGAATTTTCGCCACTCCGCACCTCCGTGATCGCGGTGTTGCGACTGCCAGTTGAATCCGACCCGTGGTGGTGGGACGGCGTTCAGTGGACGGGCGCAGTCAACGAAGCCGCAGCCGCGGCTTCCGTCCCGCCGGCGCCGCGGTAGCTGAGTTGGCAGGCAAGCTGGAGATGCCGACCATCATCTCGACGCTTGAACGCCGGCGCCCGTCACTCCGGCAGACACGGATTCGGGTGACCAGTCAGCCCCAGGGCTGCGATCTGGCGCTTGCCGTGCTCGAAGCCGCACACCGCGATCGACGCGGCAGCCATCGACACGCGGATCCCGTCGCTGACCGGCAACTCCATCCACCGCATCAGAATCGAGCGGGAAAAGTGGCCGTGGCCGACGAACACGACATCGCGGGAGTCGAGGTGTGACAGCGCCAGTTCCACAGCGCGGTCGGCACGCTCGGCTACCTCGGAGACGCTTTCCCCACCGGGGCTGCCATGCGTCCACACGGTCCAGCCGGAAACGGTCTCTCGGATCTGCGGCGTGGTCAGACCCTCGTAGTCGCCGTAGTCCCACTCTGCGAGAAGAGGGGTGACCTCGTGAACCGTCAACCCCGCCAACTCGGCGGTGACCAGCGCCCGACGCCTTGGACTACTGAACACCAGCGGGTTCGTCAATCGGAGAGCGGCGATCGCTTCGGTAGCCAGCCGAGCCTGGTCTCGGCCGACTTCGGTGAGCTCGAGGTCGGTGGTCCCGGTGTGCCGCCCGTTGGCCGACCACTCGGTCTCGCCGTGGCGCAGCAGGAACAGACGGTGCCGCTCGACGGTCACGTTGTGGTCCTACGCGCGAATTGGGTTGCCCTTACACGACGATGCCATGCAAGCGGAACTCCGTCAGCGGGTCGTGTCGTTGGAGCGAGCAGGCGCCCGCCGACATACGTGCCCAGAATGGCATATCGCAGATGAGCGCGCGGGACATGACTGAGTGCATCATCGCGGCGTCGGCGATCCTGGTGATGACCACCGTAGGCATCGCGGGCACGTCGTGGAGGCGCAGATCCTGCAGAGCCTAGGCGCCGAAGTGCTAGCCCCTGATGATCACGCGACTGTACTGACAAGGCGAAGGTCACCCTGCCGCTCCTGTGCGGTACGGCGAATCTGACTGCGAGTGTGACATATTGAACAAAGGCATATGTCAGAGTGTACTGGTAGGTACATCGCGGGTGGCCCTGACCTTGCTCGACAAAACCCAAGAATCCGCGGGCCTTGGCCTCTGCGCACATTCAACGGGCGGTATCGGACGATGACACTTCTCGTAGGCACCTCGCCCGGCGCTGAAGCACCCGCATTCGCGGGACCGGTTGCCGCGCAGTGGTTTCACCCAACAACGTCCGAACCCTCTACTACGCTGCCCTCAACCCGGAGTGACAGCCCACCATGGAGGCGGCACAAAACCTCGGCTGATTCCACTTGCTCCGCCGCGACGTGCGGGCTTCCGCCCCGATGACGTCGGGTTATCAAGGCCCCCATGAATTCAACAAGGGCGTCCGGTCTCGGGTGCCCGCGTGAGGTCACTGCTCACAGGCGGCGAGGCTGAGCATTCGCGTCACTGAGCGTCGCCCCTGATGCTCATCGGATTCACCCACTCAGCACCTGCTGCAACGAGTCCCGTCTCGGCGATGAAGTCGTGACGGCTACACGTTCAGGGATTCGGTCGATGCCCGGTCCATCCGCCGTAGGTGACGGTGCGCTGGACGAGGCGCCCACCGTGGATCCAGCTCAGGGCGCGGGTGGCTACCGCCAAGTCGGCAGTGGCAATCAGCACCGTAGAGCTGGTGGGGGTCATCACCCCGTACTGCAACACCGACCCATCGGCATCGGGACCTTCCCAGTGGGCCTGCCCGACGACCCCGCCGGCGTCGCGCAGCAGAGGTAACCTGCAGACCATCGTCAGCCCACCGGGGTCGTAGTCACCGTTGGCGGGCACTTTCCGCACTTCAACCACATGAACCCACCCCGCGGCGTGCGGAGAATCAGCGACACGGCGATCGCCGCCACCGACGCCGGACGGGTCCACGCCTATATCCTGTAGCGCTACGACGAGTTCGTCGAACGCCGCCTGCTCCGAGCACCCGCGCAGCGTCATCAGCACCCCTAAGGCTTTGTCGATCATCTCGCGAATCGTCGCATCCGTATCGGCCATTTGCCCGCCCATCCGACTCCAGTTCCTCTGTAGCGCATACGATCTGAGAGGATGTGCCCCGGCGTCAAACCGCCCGAGCGGCGCAGCGCAAATTGTACCGCGCAGTTCATCTCGAAGTGAACCGAGTAGTTCAGATTGTGCGATCGGCGCAAACATGGCGAGTAGCGCACATGGAGCGCCCGAACGCCGCGGCAATGTCGAGCCAACGGAACGCCTCGCTGGTTGACGCCTCCAGGTCGAGGACGTTCACGGTGTCGCCGTCGACCACCCGCAGAGCCGCCGGGATGTCTCCGTGCCAGCAAGGGCCGTAACGGCGGTCTGCACGACTTAGGATGGCGACGATGCCGAGCGCTTTGCTGAGGCCGGTCATCCCGAACCGCGTGGCCCGGCAGATGTACCGCGTAGTGCAGTATGCCTGTCCACTCGACCTGCCTCGGGCGAACCAACATGGAGGCGTCCGCGGTCGCGGGATCAATGGTAGCTCCGCGCTAGTTCATGCCGGCGCCTTCGGGCCGGCTGGCTATTCGCGACCAGCAGTGAACGCGACCTCGTCGTATTCACGACGTGGCACATTTGTAACCGCCGATGTGGGAGCCTCAGGGCGGCAAGTCCGTAGAGGTGTACGCGGCGGTGTACACGGCGAATTACCTGCTTCGCTTGACTTCAAGCGCGCCGCCGAAGGCGTCGCCGAACGCAACACGGGGCCGAGTTCTTGACTCCGAACACCCGCTGTTCCTGCCCGTACACCTCCGCGACCACCGGCAGGCCCAAGGGCATCGTGCCCACCACCGGTGGGTGTCTGACTTCGACGTGCTACAACCACGTAGCCTACTTTTTCAACCGCCGCTTCTGGCCCGGGTTGGACCGCGTCAACAGGAGAAAATCAATGAACGAAGGCCCGACCCCAACAACCGGTGGCCACACATCTGCCACGCACCGTCATCACCAGCACGCACGTGCGGCGATCGTCGATGCTGCAGCATCGATGATGTACCGCCGCGGCGTTGCCGCGACGTCGATCGGCGACATCTCTCACGCGACCGAAGCCAGAGATCTTGATCTCCATTTCCGCGACAAGACAGAACTAGTCCGAGCGGTCATCGATCGGGAACTCGCGGTCCAACTCGACGGTCACGATGGCGCCGACTCGATCGATTCGTGGGACGGGCTCGATGCGTGGCTGTCGCGCGTCGTGAACGCACAACAGACCGTGGATGGTCCGTTCGCGTGTCCCCTCGCGACCCTGGCGACGGAATTGAGACACTCCCCGGAGTACCGGCCTGCGTTAGATGCTGCATTCCGCACCTGGGAGGGGCACCTGGCGGCCGGTTTGCGCCGGATTCAGGAGTGCGGCGAGTTGGATTCCGACGCCGATCCGGACCGCCTCGCCGCCAGTCTCCTCGCGGCTGTGCAAGGCGGATACCTCCTTGCCTCAGTCCACGGCCGAATCGAAGTCATGCGCGACGTGCTCGACGACGCGGTCGCGGCCCTGCGGCGCTACCAGGTCTAGACCGAGATCTCGTCCACTCAAGTGGAACCCGGCTCAGTCAGCTCTTCGCCGCGACCGGCCGTCGCCGTGGCGTTGCCCTGCGACGCAAGGACAGCAGCGCATTTTCCACCGCATCCTCGAAAACCGCTCCGTCATCGTGTATTTGGGCCATCATCAACCCACCCTGCACAGCGGCGACGATCGATTGGGCAAGTCGATCAGGGTTTGATTGCCGTGTGAGCTGACCCCGTTCGCGCATGACCTCCAGGCCGCGCGCCAGCGGTTCCTCCCATCGGCGGAAGGCCGCGTCCAAGTGTGGAAGGTAGGCGTCATCATTCTTGAGTTCAGCAGCCATCGATCCAAGCGGGCACGCGAACGGCCCGTCGACGACACGGTGACTCTCCAACACCTGGTCAGCCCACCGCCGCAGGCCCGCCCAGGAATCCGCGTGATGTATCGCCGGTTGCGCCGCCAAGATCAGCTCGACCTGACGGTCGATGACCGCCCGAATGAGGTCGGCCCGGTCGTCGAAGTAGTGATACAGCTGCGACTTGCCGCAACCCGCCGCCGCCAGAACGTCGTCGAGACTGGTCGACGCCACACCACTGTGACGCATCATGGTCGCGGCCGCGTCGACGATTGCGGTACGGCTGCGCAGGCCACGCGGCGACAACGGCGGCCTCGGAGTCTCGCCCGTTGCAGCCTTCTCGAGCGTCCGCGTTACTGCCATCTAACCAGGATAGCGTCTCGTCAGTCGCACTTCCCCCGTCGACCGCTCGCACCGTCGAGCCGATACCGCGATCTCGTCACAGCCGGATGTACTCAGCCGTACGTTTCGGATCGCACGAGCTCGCCGGGCAGTCAAGAGGTTGACGACGACCTTGGGGACACGACGTGAGCACTGACGAGATCATCTGCGGGCAAATCATCGAGAGACTTCAGGGAGTCTGCGACGGGCGTCACGGGTTGGGGCGCGGTCGGTCGTCGATTTCGCGGCTTGGCTCCACGGCGTCGTCGAGGTCGTCGTGCGCGCGTACGTCTGACGGGGCTGGTTCCTTCGTCCCCCGTGCCAGCAGCAGGACTGCCAGTCGTGGGAAGACGATGACCGACAACAACCCCGCGGCGACTAGCGCTGCGTAGTTGGCCGGTTGCATCAGGCCCAATTCCACGCCGATGCCCCCGGCCACCACCGGAATGCTCAGCGAGGTGGCTTGCAGCAGACCTACGGCCACGACGTCGCGGCTTTGGCCGAGCAACGGTCGGTAGAAGACGGCCGGCAAGGCACGCACGACCAGGAGGGCGACGAGGAAGACAGGGATCTTGGCCAAGGAGGACACCTGGTCGACGAGTGCTCGAACGTCGAGTGACACGCCGGTTGCGACGAAGAAGAACGGGATGAAGACGCCAAATCCGACTGCATGCAGCTTGGTATAGAACTGGGTGTGGGTCATGTCGTCGTCGCGGTCGAGCATGGTCAACGCAGCCCCGGCAAGGAACGCCCCCAGGATTGACTCGAGGCCGAATGCCGTGGCGAGAGAGGCGAAGACCAGCAGCAGCGCGACGGTTCCGCGGACTCGGATCTCGGCGGTGGTGTCCTGCAAGTCGAGCAGCGTCTTGCAGACGGTGTGGGCACGCTCCAGGCCGAGAACGACGACGATGACGGCACCGGTGAATCCGAGAAACGCCGCCAGCAACGTCAGCTTGGCCCCCACCCCCGCCGACGTGTCTTCTGAGAACAACAGGGAGAGAAGGATGATGGGCACTATTTCGGCAATCGACGCACCGGCCACGATGACTTGCCCTGCTCGGGTCTCGACGATCCCTGCGTCCTTCAGGACCGGAAGGATAATGCCGAGTCCGGTTGCCGAGAGGATCACGGCCATCAGCACCGGCGACCGAGCCAGGCCCAACATCCCCAGGCCGACGCCTACGGCCACCGCGAGGACGAACGACACCACGAAGGCGCCCGAGGCGCGCCGCAGCACTGGCCCCTTCAGCTGGCGGACGTCGATCTCCAGCCCGGCGAGCAACAGGAGGAAGCTCAAACCGATCGTCGAGAGCACCTGCAGCGCAGCGTCCATGTGCACCCAGCCGAGCACCTGTGGGCCGACGATGACGCCCAGGAGGATCTCGAGCACGATCGCAGGCACGGGCAGTCGGAGCACCTTGACGCTGAGCGGTGACAGCAATGCCACGACCGCGACGATCGCTACCACAGTCAACGAGACGATGTGCGGATCCTTCCTGGCCGTGCCGCAGGAGCGGTGTGCGTACTGTACCTCAAAGTACAGTTGCCGACACGGCTCCATTAGGCGGCATCTCGGCAGTGACGAATGCGACGTCGAGACGGACCGTCAGACCACGCATCGGCTAGATCGGTCTCATGGAGCGGCCCACAGCTCTGTCGCGGCGCCTACTTCGCTGGCCTCAGAAGATGCTGAGGGGTCGGCATCGGTACCTACGGCCTCACTGCTAGGACCGGTCACCCGCTGCCGCTGCCGGGTGCGGCCATCCCCGCGCCCTGGCCGGACGTCGACGAGGACGTCGACACAGCAGCGTGACCGGGTCTTGAGGAGAGTACGGTGCACCGAAAGGTGCGCTCCGGGGTGCGGGGAGCGGCCCGAAAAGCGGAACAGCCACAACGACTGTCACCACGTCCCAGAACGACTTTCACCGACCCCCGAAACCGATGATCATCAAATTCGTCGACACGATTCGATCCAAAGGTGCTGCGGTCGAGTCGATCTACCGGAGTCTGCGTGAACAGGGCTGCCAGATCGCCACGCGCACCTACCGGGCCTGGCGCAGTCGCCGACCTGCCGCTCGCCCTGCCAGGGTGGCTGCACAGCCTACGTCTCCACCATCGCTTGGTTGACCAACCTGTGCGAGCAGTCCAGCTGGACCTGCGACATGGCACCGTCCACGCTTAGTTCGCTGCCGGCCACGAAGCTGAATTCGGCGGATGCCAGGAATAGTGCTCTGGCCGCGGCGGCATCGTGTCGTCGAGCCAGTCGAAGATACGCCCGACGGCGAGTCGTTGGGCACCCGAGTGGCAGTGCTCGGCGGCACCTTCGGTGGCGGTGAAGGTCAGCAGCTTCTTCGGTGCGGTGAGGTGCTCGTAGAGGCGCCTCGGCTCTGCTTCACGCGACTCATCGCCGGCGAAGAACAGGTCTTCAGCGGCTTCGCAGACCAATACGGGGCAGGTGATTTGTTCGGCGATCCCGTCCATGACGTTGTATTTCAGTAAGGCCGCAAGGAACTGGCGGTCGGTCTGGACGCCCATCGCGTACCGGCCGTGGTCGTAGGCCCAGCGGATGACGGGACTGTCGTCGCGGGCGGCGGCGATCAGTTCGTCGAGTTCCTCGTCGTGGTCGGCAGTGGCCCTCCTGGAGATCTCCACGCGGTCCAGTTCGAGGAACGTGGTGATGGCGGTGCTCCCGTCGTAGACGCCGTCGACGGCCACCACCGCGGCCAGTCGCGTTTCGAAAGCTGCTGCTCGGGGTGCGAGCATGCCGCCAAGACTCAGGCCGAGCAGGGCGATGCGCGCCGGGTCGACGGTGGGGTCGGTGAGCAGGAAGTCCAGCACGGGACCGACGACGTTCTCCCAGTCAGGACGGAATGGCAGCTTGTCGCGGTGGATTGCGGTCGCCTGGCCTGGCCCGTCGAAGGTCAGGACGTGGTAGCCGCGTTCTTGACCTCCGACGGCTCCGAAGAAGTGGAGCTCCTCGGCGCTGCCGTCGAAACCGTTGTGCATGACGAGCGTCGGCTTTGGCCGCTCACCCGATGCCCGGTAGAAGTAGCCACTGAGAGTCGTTTCCCCGTAGGGGATTTCGACGGGTTCGACCGCGGCGAGGTGGGCGATCGCAGAACGGAAGCAGGCGACACCTCGGGTGAACGCGTGCTCGATGCGCGGGTCGTCGGGGTTGCCGTGCAGGAAGAACTCGGCGGACCGGTAATAGGTCGATGCGCGAAGGAAGCCGTCGCGGGCGCTGACGGGATGAGCTGCGCGGGCTTCGGCCTCCACCCGCTCCGCCGTGGCGAGCCAGGCGTCGTGCCAGCTGTCGTAGTCGCCTGCCGTGATCTGAGATGCGGTCGCGACTACCTCGCCGAAGTCTGCACCACCGTAGCTGGCATGCCCGATGACGCGCAGTGTCTCGAACCAGAACTGGACGTCGTCGTGAAATAGCAACTGTTTCATTGGATTTCCTTTGTTTTCGAAGGTGCTGAAGCTGCGAGCGGGTCGGCCGGCGATTCGCTCGACGGTGTCGGTGACGCGGTCTTCGTCTCCGTCGGCGATGGCGACGTCCATGGCGGCGAGGACCGTGACGAATGCGGCGGGTACGCCGTGCGCGGCGATGCGGCTAGCGACCTTCTCCTCCGAGACGGACCGGTGCCGGACGGTGTGACCGGTCAGTCGGGTGAGGATGTCGGCGGCATCGGTGTAGGTGAGTGCCGCAGTCCCGGTCAGGATGTGCTCGGTGTCGTGCGCGGCGTCGTCGAGGAACGCCGCTACCAGGGGCACCGGATCACCGATGGATGGGTGCGATGAGGTAGATCGCGGAGATGCCTTGCAGCGCTTCGTTACCAAGTCTCTTGGTCGGCCCAGTCGAGCCGAAGCTGCCCGGTTGTGGTGGTTTTTCGTGTCTCAGGCGAGTCGACGCCGCGTCCGGCCAGGAGGTCCGCCGCCCTGCTGCCGGTCGTTGCGGTGGCTCCGGTGACCAGGACTCTACTCATGCGTCGACCCGGGAAACGCGTTCAGCAGTTCCTGCGCGCCACCCATCACCTCGGCAGCTGCCGCTGGGCTCCAGTAGTCACGGTAGGACTGGATTTCACCGTTGCGCACGCTGATCACCGCGATGTAGGTCATCCGGTACGGCGCCCCGGTGGCGATGACGGTCCCGGTGGCCTCGAATTCGACGATCACCACGTCCGGATCGACACTCTGATGGATCACCGGTCGAGGGATGTCCTTGATCTGCAGGATGTCCGGGTAGCCACTCAGGTACTCCGCCACCGCCGCACGTCCCTGCACTCGAGTCGGAAAACCGGGCGCGGCGAATGGGAATTCCAGCACGCCCTCCTCCGCCCACAGCCCGGCGAAACCGGCCATGTCCTGTACGAGCAGCAGTTGTAATGCGCGGCGAACGACTTCGTCAGACGTCATGATCTCTCCCACCTACGGACGGTACTGTACCGTCTCGTCCATTCCACGACCATACATGGTTGGGTCGGTACCGTCTCGCCCTACTGGCATCGTACGATGTTGACTTGCCGATCACAGACCGGCGCCGCCGTCTACAACCACGGAATCACCGCGGCAATCCGCGACACGGTCATCGACGAGTTTGCCGAGCGGAGCTTCGCGAAGTTGTCGATTGAAGCCGTGATCCGTCGGGGCTGAGGTCGGCGCGCTCTACCGGCGCTGGGCCGCGCTCTAAGTTCGCTTGCCTGGAACAGGCTGGCACCAAGCGCCGAATACAAGCCTGCTCAAAGAAAGAAATGAGTCGTTGATTCTGCTGCTGTCTCGCTAGGCTCCTTGGCTCATGGCCGACCCGCTAGGCATCGCTGCCCAACTGTTGTCGCCGGCGTTCGCAAAAGTCGCCGGTGCGCCCGCCACAGATCCGGTCGTGCGTGCAAGCGATCACGCCGACGCTCAGGCCAACGGCGCGTTGGACGTGGCACGACGGCTGGGCCGCAACCCTCGAGAGGTCGCCGGGGAGATACTCGCCGCGACCGGTGCCAACCCGGTGGCGTCACTGGACGTCGCAGGGCCAGGTTTCATCAACGTCACCTTCCGCGGCCCGTTCCTCGACGAGCAGGTGACGCTGATGTCGCAAGATTCCCGCCTCGGTGTGCAGTTGCCAACCACGCTTGAAACCGTCGTCATCGATTACTCGGCACCCAACGTCGCCAAGGAGATGCACGTCGGTCACCTGCGGACGACCGTCATCGGCGACGCATTGGCCCGCCTCTACGGCTTCGATGGCCACCGCGTCATCCGCGAGAACCACATCGGCGACTGGGGCACCCCGTTCGGCATGCTCATCGAGCACCTCATCGACGAAGCCGGCACCGCCACCGTCGCCGACTTCGCCGTTGGTGATCTCGACGCGTTCTACAAGCAGGCCCGGCTCAAGTTCGACGAGGACCAATCCTTCAAGGCGCGGGCGCGGGAGCGGGTCGTTAAGCTCCAAGGCCGTCGGGACCCGCAGACCACGGCACTGTGGAGTGTCCTCGTCGCTGAATCCACCAGGCACTTCAACGAGCTGTACGCCAAACTCGGCATCCTGTTGACCGACGACGACCTCGCTGGTGAGTCGACGTATCAGTCCCTGATGCCCGACGTCCTCACCCGGCTGGAGAGTGCGGGTCTGCTCATCGAATCCGACGGTGCCAGAGTCGTATTCGTGCCCGGGTTCACCAACCGAGAGGGCGCGCCTCTGCCGCTGATCGTGCAAGCCCGCACCGGTGGGTTCAACTATGCGACCAGCGACCTCGCCTGTGTGATCGACCGGGTGGAGCGCGTAAAGGCGACCCTGCTGCTCTACGTCATCGGCACCGAACAGTCACAGCACCTGCAGATGGTGTGGGCGGTGGCGGAGATGGCAGGGTGGCTGCGGCCACCTGTGCGGCCCGTACACGTCAACTTCGGCCTCGTCCTCGAAGCCAACCGCAAACGCCTGCGCAGCCGCAGCGGAGACCCGATGAAGTTCATCGAACTCGTCGACGAAGCGATCCAGCGTGGGCGCCGTCTAGTCGCGGACCGCTCACCCAACCTGCCCGACGACGATGTAGGCACTCTCGGTCGGGCGATAGGTCTGGGTGCGTTGAAGTACGCCGAACTATCCACTGACCGGATCAAGGACTACGTCTTCGACTGGGACCGGATGCTGGCCTTCGACGGCAACACCGCGCCCTACCTACAGTACGCTCACGCCCGTATCCACAGCCTCCTCAACCGCGCAGGTCTCACCCCAACAGCTCTGCACGGGAGCGTGTTTCACATATCTACACGCCATGAGCGGAAACTCGCGCTGCGGCTTCTGTCCTACGACGGCGCCGTCCGGGACACCATCGAACGCTGCGCACCCCACCGGCTGTGCGCGTACCTCTTCGATCTCGCCAGAGATTTCACCGCCTTCTATGAGAACGACCCCGTTCTCGCTGCTGAAAGCGGGATCCGCGAGAGCCGGCTCGCACTAGCCGGCCTGACTGCGCGAGTACTGGCGCATGGCCTCACACACCTCGGAATCGCTGCACCGGAACGGATGTAGAACGCGCTCGACTGCACCCAGCGCGTGGCAATGACCCCACCCTCGTTCCTAGGTAGGAGACCGATCAGACCCGTTCTCGGATCGAGCATTCTCCTAAAATGGGGCCAGGGTGTTCGGAACTGGGCCGATGCCGAATGATTTCGTGCCTCCTAAGCAGTACTCCCCATAGCCCGCTCGCGTGCGGCAGGTACGGGTGCGCTGATCACGTTGCCTGACGGACAGGTGGTGATGTGGCTTTACCACTACCAACCCTCCCCCGAAGGCAACGTCACCCTGAACCGGAGCGTAACGGCACTGTCGGACATCTGATTCGTCTACTAAATGAGACGGTCTCGATCACGTCGCTGTCAGTCGGACGCATGGGCACGCGGTTTGCGACACCCCAGCTCAACGGCGGAGGTCATTCAGGACGTGTGCAGCGACGCACGACCATTTCCACTGTCCGTGCGCACCGCACTCCGACTGATCGAGGGTCGTCGGCTCGGCCAGCCGAAGTCTGGTGAAGCGTGCGAGCCGGCAGAACGGCTGCTAAACGGAGAGCTCCGGTCGGCGATCGCCAAGGCCACCCTGGCGTTCCAGGAGCCTACCGAGCCTCAGAATGGTCGACTCGTCGAACCACTTCGCGACGAGCTGGATCCCGATCGGCAAACTCTCGGAGCTGAACCCGTAGGGCACCGAAAGTGCAGGCAATCCAGTCAGATTGAATGGAGTCGTCGCACTCATGACGTGGGTCCATGGCACTGCGGTCCCGTCGACTGCAAGTGTCTGCGCGCCATGCGGTGTGGCGGTCACCGGATTTACCGGGCAGAGGAGCACGTCGAACCTGCCGAAGTACCCAGCGAACGCCGACCTCAACGCCTCCATCTTCGCCCGAGCGGCGTGGAGCTGGGCGAACGTAGGGTCTTCCATCGCAATCATCTGCGAGCCGACCGGGGTCAGCTCACCCTCCCGCCCGACGGCCAGGTTCTTGACGTATGGGGCCAACTCACCGTAGACGAACGTAAACAGCGCCGTCGTGGCGTCGGCGTCGTTGAGGAACGGCGCCGCGACCTGCTCCACGTGGCACCCCAGGGCAGCCAGTTGTGACGCCGCGTCTTCGACAGCGCTGGCGATCTCCGGGTCCACCGGCCCGAACGCTTCGTCGGTGACCCAACCGACCCGGATGGTCTGTCCGGCGAATCTGGTGCTGCCGGAGTCGATCTCCTTGGCGTGCACGGCGTAACCGTCGAATCCGTCGGGGCCGCTGAGGATTGAATAGCCAAGCGCGACATCGCGAACGGTGCGAGCCATGGGGCCCACGTGCCACCAGGCTGACGCCATCGGGGCGAAGTGGCCGGTGAACGGTATCCGGCCGTGGGTTGCCTTCAGGGCGGCGACGCCGGTGAATGCGGCCGGGCCACGCAACGAAATCGCCAGATCGCTGCCGATACCCATGGGCGACATGCCGGAGGCGACCGCGGCGGATTCCCCGCCCGAGGACCCCCCGGGGGTCCGTTCCAAGTTCCACGGATTGTTGGTGCGGCCCGTGACCGCATTGTCGGTTTCGGTCCACGCCGAGAACTCCGGGGCGTTGGTCTTGGCAAGCAGGATTCCGCCAGCGGCCTTGATGCGCTTGACCGCGGTAGCGTCGTCGTCGGGGATGAATCCGGCGAAGATCTTGGAGCCACGCTGGGTCGGTATGCCGGCGGTATCGAGGGCGTCTTTGACGGTGACGGGAACCCCGTGAAGAGGACCCACGTCGCGTCCACCCGCGAGGGCAGCGTCGGCGGCGTCGGCACCGCGCAGCGCTTCGTCGGCCAGCAGCGTGACGATCGCGTTGATCTTTGGGTTGACCTCGGCGATGCGGTCCAGGTGGGCCTGGACCACCTCGCGGGAGGACACCTGCCTCGAGGCGATGAGAGCCGCCAGGGCCGTCGCGTCCTGATAATGCAACGCCTCCGAATCCGTTGTGCTTACTGCATTTTGATTCACGGTGCTAGTCATTCGCATTCCTGTCTTGAATGGAGATCAGCGACCCGAGATCGGACCGCAGAGGAGCTACCGGCAGCGCTGCAGCCGTCCTGAACCTGGCCTATCTGCCGGTAGGTAGACAAGCTACTCCCGGGCTCCGCACCTGTCTACCTGGTGACAGGTAGAGTGGGTTGGCGCGAGGTCGTCCGACCCGAAGCGCGATGTGCAGGAGGGACGCGAGATGACGCAAGACGCCCCGAGTAGTACCCGCGACAAGATCCTGGCCGCAGCCAGAGCAGTGGCTCAGGCCCGCGGGTACGGCGGTATGAGCTATCGAGACCTTGCTCGAGACGTCGGCATCAAAGCTGCCAGCATCTACCACTACTTTCCGAACAAGGGCGACCTCGGAGCCGCGGTGGCCGAGCGGTACCGGGAGGACGCAGTCGCCGCACTCGAGTCGCTGACGGTGGAATCTTCGGATCCGATTGCCGCCCTTCGGCAATACCCGATGATGTTCCGTCAGGCGTTGGAGGATGACAACCGCATGTGCATGTGCAGTTACATGGCTGCCGAGTACGACGATCTGCCCGACGCGGTCAAAGCCGAGGTGATCGCCTTTGCCGACGTGAACGTGGCCTGGCTGGCGAAGTCGTTGGTGTGTGCCTCGGTGGTGGACGGAGACGGTGAATCGCGTGCCGCCGCCATTTACGCCGCGGTCGCCGGCGCCCAACTCATCGCGAGGAGTCGCGCTGATGTTGCGGTGTACGACGCGCTGATCGAGTCCTATCGGTCGGCTGGCCTCATACCGTCGTGAGGAACGTCAGCATGGGGTTCGGCGAGCACCGCATGCGGCACACCCGCCGAGGACCATCAGTATCTAGTCGGCGACCGGCGAAAAGCGTGAGCGCCGTGCGAATTCGTGCTCTAGCACTTCGTCGGATAGCACGTCGCCGGTAAGCACCCCGGCTCGCCTTGCAATCCGAAACGTTCCGCGGCAACGCGGTTTCGCGCTACGCGCATGGATAACTTTGACTATCCATGAATTTGACCGAGCTGTCCTTCCCTCGCAGATCGCTGCGGGTCTGCGTCTACGCGCTGGACCATCCGGTGCCATCAATGGTGTTGGACGGGATGAAGATAGACCGTCTGCGTCTGTAGTGTCAGCACGGCGAGATGCCACCGAAGATCCCGCTCGGGCCAAAGACCGGGATCGGTGGAGTTCTGCAACCGTTCTCGCAAACTGCGCAGGCCCGGCTATGGCTTGTCTCGTCTCGTTGTGCAACAAGGACGGCGGCGGGTCCGCTGGTCTGATCGGCGGGGAGGCGCAGGTCGGCGACGAGTCGCATTCCCGCCTGCTGCACGAGGGCGATGAGCTGTTCCGGCTGTCGATAATAGGTCGTCCACTGGACCGGCACCCCGTTGTAGGCCTCGGCGCGCTCGACATCGCCGTCACCGACATGGGTAGAGATGATCAGCTGGCCGCCTGGGCGCAAAGCCGCAGCGAAAGAGGAGAGAACGGCCGGTAGGACGTTGCGTGGCAGGTTCAACAGCGACCACCAACCCAGCACTCCGCCCAGTGATGCCCCGGGAAGGTCGACGTCGGTCGACGATCCAACGGTGAACGTGCACTAGGGATGTAGGCGGCGCGCGTGTCGATCATGCGAGGTGAGAGATCTACTCCCACACGTAATGTGGCTTCGGCTTTGGCGACTGAGTGGTCCCTCCGTCGGGCGAGGAGCGGGTTCCGGCACCGCGCATGCGATCCTTCCATAGATCACCCACGCGTATACGCAAAACCGGCTGGACCCGATGTACCGTCGGGTACAGTTCAGTCGCGAACCCTTCCTGACACTCAACGCAGATCGGATACCAAGATGCGCAATTCCCGGTTCTGCAAGACGACTGCGGCGCTCGGTGTCGCCGCTATCGTGTCGATGGCGGCCTTGACCGCCTGCGGCGGAAGTGAGACCGAGAGCCCGTCAAGCACAACGCCGACCCCCACTTCGACGCCCGGCGTCACGCCCACCGAGAAGGGCATCGCTCCGACTGGCGGCAATTCCTTCAGCCCTCCAGTCAAGGCTCCGCCAGCTCCCACGGGCATCCCCGGCACCAATCACACCGGCTGACAGCGGCCTCCAGTTTGCAGTAAATAGTCTTGATCCGAATCCGTTGCACCCATTTTCTGGTGTGTGCTGTTGCGGGGTGCGCCGAAGCTCTCCCGGACCCCTAGCGCTTTGCCCAATCCCGATGGTGCGAGGTTGCCGTAACGAGTGTCGACGTGATCTGCCGGCACCCGGTAGGTCTCGTGCCAAATCCCAATGTCGCCGGTACCAGCTGCATCCCGGTTGAAGGCCGCCCATGCCGGTGCGTGGGTAAGCGAGGGGTCCCTCGCGAAGTTGCCGAGATCTTCGACGCTGCGCCAGTACTGCACCACTATGACGTTGTCGGGATCGCGCCACGGGGCATTGTCGACTGAAGTGTCACTAAGCCAGAGACATAGATTCTCGAAGCGCTCGATGTGGAACGTTGGTGTGGTTCCGGTCTCGCTTCAAGAAGTCTGATATCCGCAGGTGCAAAGGGAAATCGAGCAGTCAGATATATCTCCACTCGAGTCGAGCAGTCCACTCCGTGCTGATCGCGCCAGGCGACAGCCCGATGTAGGGAGGTGCCGTCATCGGACAATCCTCTTTGGACTAACGCGATTCTAAATTGGCTACTTTCACTTGCGAGAGCTGAAAGTCCTCCACGTCAGGCGTATCGGTCATCCCCCGCCGACACCCTCGTCGAGCCGGGCGTGATAGCGGCCACCCTTCTTTGAGTCCCATCAGCATTACGGAAGGTAGGGAGCGGGCGAGCCAGCCGGCGCACCCTCGGGATCGTCAGGGCCTCCGCTCGGCTACGCATCGACGGTGAACGCGTGGGCGTAGTCGTCGGCGCCGAGGTGTTCGTACACATGGGTGGTGGTAACTCGATTCCAGTGGTGTCCGAGGAGGATTGCCAGTCCAAGGGGCCCGATGAGGAACAGATGCATGTTCTCGGCGCGGGAATGTCGGCGAGCCAGGTCCCGCACGGCGACGGCGAGGCTGTTGGCGGCCACGGGGCTGGTCACCGCGCTGGGGCCTGCGCCCCGCGCGGGCGTGACGGTGAGAATGGTGCTTACCGGCAAGCCCGCGTTCTGGATCCACTCAGCTGCCACGTCGGCTGCATTGGCGGCGACGTTGACAATGAGGGCGATGTCCGGCCCGGCGCCGATGGGCCGATCGCTTACGTCGAGTTCGTAGGGCGTGGTGTTTTCATGGCTGCTCCACAAGTGATCTCCCTGACGCACGCCGACTTCGAATCCGAGCACGCGACGAAGTTCACTGCCGACCAGGAAGCCGGTGGCTTGCCGCATGTGGCCGCCGACGAGGATGCGGCGGGCGCCACCGAGGTCGCCAGGGATGGCGGCGATGTCGGCGGCGAGGTCGGCCCATGTGTGTGGGGGTCGGGGAGCGATGCGTTCCCATGGTGTGTCGCCGTCGATGCGGTCGACCCAGTCGATGCTGGCGCTGGCTTGGTCGGCGAGGGCGTCGTGCTTGATGGTTGCGATGGAGATCGTCGTCCATGGCGAGCCTGCGTGGAGTTCCAGGGTGGTGACGGCCTCGGCGATGTCGGAGAGGGAGAGGCGGCGGTGGCCGGCGATGACGTGCTTGGCCACCCAGTCGGTGCCGCGGTCGACGGCAGCGTCGTCGGATCGTAATCCGTTGGCGGTCATCAACAAACTGATCTCGAAGCGGAGGCGGGGAATGTCGTAGGACACGTCGAGGTGGAAGCCTTCGAGGAAGTTCATCAGGATTGGTTCGACCACCTGGGCGGCCGCAGCCCAGGCAGTTCGCGCGCGTCCTCGCTCGGACTGTGGCCCGCCTTGGGCGGCTCGAGGCATCAGGCGGTTGTCTCGGCCGTCGAGGTCGCGCAGCAGGACGTCGGTGGGGTCTAGGGTGCGGTTGGTGACCAGACGCATCTCGACGGGTGTGCCGTCTTTGGTCAGTGACTTGTGCGCGGCGAGCATCTTTTTCAGGACCTTCTCGTCGTCGAGGTAGTCGAGGTTGAGTGGGGTGCGGTGGTCGACGGCGTACTTCACCTGGCTGTAGGAGTGCGGTGGCCGTTGTCGGTGTCGGACGACGTCGTCGCCGTTGCCCACGCAGGGTTCCTCGATGCCGACGGCGATGGTCGGGTTGTCGGTGTTCTTCGTCAGATCGTGGTGCAGGGCTTCCATGCATGCCCGCCAGGCGTGCAGCCATTGATAGTCGTCGCCGGCGATCCTGGCGCCGGTGGCGCTGGGCATGTCGTTGCCGCTCACGTGTTCTCCCGCATGGTCGAGGGTGGCTGGTTGAGCTTCGTCATGGCGAATCGCGGGCGTCGTCGGCGGTTGGTGTCGGTGGGATCAGATCGCCGGTGAGCGTGACGGTGCAGGCGCGGGCGGTCAGGCCGATGATGCGGCGTGCGTCGAAGGTGTGTCCGTCTTCGGTTCTGCGGACGATGATCTGGGTGGGATTGGGCTGTCGTGGATGCGTGAGGGAGATCAGGGCCAGGGTGGTCCGGTCGGTGCAGCTGGGGCCGACGTCGTGGGGGTGGGTGTGCCAGTCGCCGAGGTAGCCCAGACGATGGTCACGTGCTCGGGCAACTAGGACGGCTTCTTGAGTGGTCCCTGCGGGGATGCGGTAATGAGTGCGACCCCGGTCGGAGCTGCTGATCTCCACGGCGACGGTTATCCAGGGATGGCCGTCGGTGTGGACACCAACCAGGATGCCGCCTGTTTCGTTCGGGTGGGCTCGCGCGGCGGCGGTGGTCATGGCCGACTGCGCGGTTTCGCTCATGAAGAGTCGAGCGCTGGCGTTCATGGGCACTCCGACGGTTCGGCGTCGATGGGATCGAAGGTGCCGGTGCGGTCAAACGGTGCGTCCATGGGGCGGAGCACCGTGATGCGTTCGTCAGGGCGTTCCCGGCGGTGGGTCAATTCGTCGATCGCGGCGGCCGCGAGGTCGGAGGCGGTGACGAGTACGGCCCCTGGTGGGGCGTTGTTGACTGGGGCGGTGCAGCCCAATTCGAGGAATCCAGCTGTGTCCGAGGACTGTTCGTCCGGCGGCAGTGCGTGGTATCGCGGGTCGTCCGGGCGACTGGCGATCGGGGTGTCTTCGCCGCTTTGGCGCTGCACCCGAGCCATTGCCCCGTGGTGAAACAGAGCGCCGACAATGAGTGGAACGTGTTGACGTCTGCAGATGTCGGCGAGTGCGGCGGTCATGGGCAGGACCCCGGTGCAGTCGATGACCAAGTCGACGCCACCTACCGCGGCGGTCAACTCAGCAGGGCCGTAGGGAAGGTTGTCATGGCAGGTCACCCGAGTCCACGGCGCGTGTTGCTCGACGATGACGGACACCCCATGGGTCTTGCGGTATCCCACGAAGTGGCGCGTGCCGACGTGGCGGACGAGGTTGGTGCTGCTCAGGTGATCGCTGTCGTGCAAGCGCACGGTGCCCACACCGCTGGACGCCAGAGCGACCGCGAGGTGGCCGCCGACCGACCCGGCGCCGGCGACCAAGACCACCTTGGGGGCGAGCATCTCCGCGTCTGGGCCGGCGCGGCGCCGCAGCGCCGTCGGGTCGTTGGCCGTGGCGGCCATTGCAGCTGAGTGAAGTGCGTCGCCACTGCCGGCGAAGCCCAACACCACCGCGTCGTAGTCGTCGTCGTGCCGTGGCCAGGCGAGTACGACGAAGTCGTGCCCCCCGCTGGGCTTGGTGAAGTCGGTCTCGGATCGGGTTGCCAGCCCACGCCTGAGGTTCTTGCGCTGGCGGCGGGTCAGGGCGTCACGGAGCTCGTCGAAGGTGCGCGGTGGATCGATGCGGTCGGCGCACAGGTAGAACGCGCCTTCGAGGATGGGGCGTCCGAGTGTGCGGGGGTCCGGTCGGTTGCCTTGCTCGATGAGCAGCGTGGTGCCCTGCATGGTGCCGTAGACCTCGGCGGTGTAGCCGCCGGTACCACCGTCGATCAGAGTCCGAAACGGCAACTCGCCGCGGTAGGTGGTGCTTTGGGTGGCGTAGAGCCGGTAGGCGTCCAGCGCTCGGTCCGCGGCCCGGAACCCCGCGGCGGCCGTGGCAGCCCATTGGTCGAGCCGATCCCATAGTCCTTCGAGGTCGCGTCCCTCGATCTGGGCTGGGTCGTCTTCGGCCCACAGGCAGATGACGTCATCGGCTGCATGATCAGTCCGTAGGCCTGCGACGATGACGTGGGCGTAGCGCAGGGGCCAACCAGGGTAGACCTCGATTCGCATGCGGGTGGCTTGGGTCAGGGTTCGGAGGCTGGGGCGGCTGGGGCCCGCCCAGCACGGGCGTCCCTCTACCCTCGTGGGTTCGAAGCCTGCGTTGACCAGTCCCGCGCAGAACCGGTCGTAGGCGGCGTCGTCATAGGTGTCCACCTCCCTACTCAGCGCGCAACGGCGGTACTGGTGGCGAAACCGCGCGGCTGGTTGCTGCCCAAGGCGCCGACGGCAGTGATCGATCCGATCGGAAATCCTGCCGCGTCACAGCCCTCGGGCAGCGGCAGCACCTGTCCGCGTTCGTTGGACCCGAGGATGTCGCGCCAGATCTTGGCTGCCCGGCATCGCTCGGCGTCGAGTGCTTCACGCGCCTGACCGGCCAAACGGTCGAAGGTACTGGCGGCGTTGGTCCACTGCCACGGATCGAGGGCGGGCTTCAGCGGAGTGCCGAGTATCGGGTCGGGCAAGCCGCCGTCGGCGCTGTCGGCCAACCGCGCGGCGACGTGCTCCAAGGTCGAGGCCAGCATCTCGGCATAGGAGGTGCCGTCGATCAGCTGGTCGTTCCATGCGTAATACGCGGCGATCTCGACGAACAGCCCACCGGGGCGCTGTCCCGGGAGATGGATGTGTCGCACTTGCCGCAGCAGGCGCACGATCGGCCGATACGCGTTCACCCCGCCCACCGTCGGGCTCCAGGATGCGGTGGCCAGCGTGTTGGTGTCCTCGGCGAACTGCACGGGGTTGGTCGTGATCCACCGCTTGTCGTCGTTGTCCCACTTGTCGCGGTCGCGGTTGGGTATCGCCCAATGCTCTTGCCGGGGCACCGCCGGGACGGCGTCGATGGCGAACGCATCCTGGCTGAAATGGTCTTCGGGTTCGGGGAATTCGATCTTCAACGACCGTGATTGGCGGGTGATGCGCCCACCTTCATCCTCGCCCTTGACGCCGTAAGCCTCGACGAGAACCCGCTCCACGGCGTCGTACACCTTCTCCGGGCTGTGATGCACCGACAGTTTGGTGAACCGGAGGAACACGTCGACGTCCTTACCGGGGTACCGCGCGGTCTGGCGCCCGTAGGAACCGATGAGCCGGGTGTCGATGCCCCAACCGCTCAGCTCGGCATCCTCCTCGAGTAGCTCGCGGACTTCGGTGTGCGCGGCGATCGCCCGGTCACGCTTGTCCCCGTTGACGGTGACGTTACGCACGGCTTGCGCAAATTCCTCGGTGAGCGTCTGCATGAACGATGGTCCTCCCCTAGTTCGACACAACGATAGGTCTCGCCCCCGACACCTTTGCTACAGCGGCCGCCCCCACTGCTGGGTTATTGGCATGTCTTTGTCATTTACGGGGTCGGACCGGGCGGCACGATTGGCTCAGTCGACCCACCGCAGCCTCATGACGGAACGCCCCGCTCAGCGCCGAGGACCCGAAAAATCTCACTCTGATGTCCAATTGGACATCAGGTGGACATTTCACTCGAGGATTGGACATCAAACTTGCAGCACTGTCGAGATGCAGCGAAGATTGACAGGACACGCCTGGCTACTTTCACAAGACTCGGGCGTGTCTCCGGGGCTTGTCAATCTCCGTTGCAGAGAGCCGGTCGTGGTGCCTCACGGTCGTTCTTAAGTGGCGGCATAGCTTGCAGCTGACATGCGGGGAAGTGCAACCAGCCCTAGTAAGTTCGCTTATGCGTCGTGGTTCTTAGTGCCGCGAACCATGTGACGGTCAGTTGGATGCCCGCACGTCGGGCATGTCTCGGCAGTAGCCAATGGGACGGTGTGTTTCACCGATTGCGTCATTGGAAGGCACGACAGGTGCAGCTACGGTGTGCAGCATTGATCCAAACCAACAGCCGGCGCCGCATCGGCACCTCCAGATCGATGATTGGCCCCTTGTTGAGCGCGTCCTGCTACCCCTGCTCCTTTGCCGCTTCCGCTGGCGACGGGGCGGTTTCCGGCGTCGGCGCGTCGGTCAGCGCAAGTAGCAGGTCGCTGAGCGGGCCGACGGGGTACTTTTCAAGTTCCCAGAGGTCGAATGACTGCACGACCCAGAAGAACCCGAACAACCCGATGCACGCTGCCTCTACACCAAGCACACCGAGTGGTTGCTCCCAGAACTTGAATAGAAATGCACACAAGAGCGCAACTACCATCAGCGCGGCGGTGGCGAGATACAGCGCGACATACCTGCCCCGTTTGTTTCCTGTTCTCCGCCGTGCTGCGGCATACACCGCGTAGTGCAGCACGACCAGGATTACCGCGACGAACATGGCGATGGCGGCAATGTTGTGCCGCTGCTCGGAGAACGACTGCCATTCCATTGTGAACGCAACGAAATAGGCTATGAGCAAGGCGCCCAGAAGGTGCGGCAGCCACCTTTCTAGACAGGACAGCAGCGCTGCCACCCTGGCCAACGCCCATCGGACAGGCCCACCGAAACGCCGAATGACGACGGGCGGATCGATCTCGTACTCGTCGGGCGGGTCGGGATGTGTTAGGTGGACAACGCCGTAGAACGCCACGCCGACCACGATCGCTATCACCAGGGCCAGGATGTTGTTGTCCACCCCGATCGTGGGGTCGAAGGGACTCGGGACACTGGCCCGGCAAGTCAGTGGGCTCTTCGTTGGTGCGAGCGCGACCGCGAAGGCGAGTACTCCCGCGAAGTTGAGTAAAACGTCCTCCGTGCGGGTACTGCCCTTATAGATGATGAGGCATACGCCGACTGCGCATAACGAAGCCACGAACGCCGCGTGTGAGGCGGTGTAGAAAGTCGCGCTGATCGACCCTTGCCAGCAGCCGGCAGACAATCGGGTCTCGATGACCGATGCACCGAGGAATATCACCAACGCGACGAGCGCAAGGGTCTGCTGCACGAATAGGTGACATCTGAGTTGGCTTGCCCGGGACGGGTGAGCTGGAAGGATGTCCTTGTGCCCAGGCCTTACCCCCGAGAGTTCCGCGACGACGTCGTGCGGGTCGCTCGCAACCGCGACGACGGTGTAACGATCGAGCAGATCGCCACCGATTTCGGTGTGCACCCGATGACGCTGCACAAGTGGATGCGCCAAGCTGATATCGATGAGGGCACCAAGCCCGGCAAGAGCACCGGCGAGTCCGCTGAGCTGCGGGATGCGAGGCGTCGGATCAAGTTGTTGGAGCAGGAAAACGAGGTCCTGCGCCGGGCCACCGCGTATTTGTCGCAGGCCAATCTGCCGGGAAAAGGGTCTACCCGCTCGTAAGTGAGCTCGCCGACGACGGGGTCCCCGTCGCGGTGACGTGCCGGGTACTCAAGCTCGCCCGCCAGCCCTATTACCGCTGGCGGGCCAATCCCATCACCGACGCCGAGTTCATCGAGGCCTACCGCGCCAACGCCCTGTTCGACGCCCATAAGGATGACCCTGAGTTCGGCTATCGCTACCTGGTCGAAGAGGCCCGCGAGGCCGGCGAGTCGATGGCCGAGCGCACCGCTTGGCGGATCTGCTCGCAGAATCGGTTGTGGAGCGTGTTCGGTAAGAAGCGTGGCAAGAACGGCAAGGTTGGCCCGCCGGTCCACGATGATCTCGTAGAGCGGGATTTCACCGCTGGTAGACCAAATCGGTTGTGGCTCAGTGATATCACCGAGCATCGCACCGGCGAAGGCAAGCTCTATCTCTGTGCGATCAAGGACGTGTTCTCCAACCGCATCGTCGGGTACTCGATCGACTCCAGGATGAAGTCCCGTCTGGCCACCGCAGCGCTCAGTAGTGCGGTGGCACGTCGCGGTGATGTGGCCGGCTGCATCCTGCACTCCGACCGCGGATCTCAATTCAGGTCAAGGAGATTTGTACATGCACTCGGTCGTTACGAGATGGTTGGATCGATGGGCCGCGTCGGTGCGGCCGGCGACAACGCGGCGATGGAGAGCTTCTTTAGTCTGCTGCAGAAGAACGTGCTCGATCGTCGCCGCTGGGACACCCGCGAGGAGTTGCGGATCGCGATCGTCACCTGGATCGAACGAACCTACCATCGCCGCCGGCGCCAGGCCGGACTCGGGCGGTTGACCCCGATCGAATTCGAAGCGATTATGACGACACCGGCCACTCAGGCCGCGTGACCGAAACTGTCACCTGATCTTGCAGCAGACCCCAATTCGCAAGGCTCGATAGGTGGACTTTGCGTCGTCAGGGGTGAAAGACATGAGCGCAAGTTAGCAACGACAGCAAGCAAATGATCGATGATTGGACCAAATCGGTTCGCATTGTCCATAGCGCTCCGACGCGAATGCCGCCGCTAAGCCGATAACACCCGATTATGTCAGATAAGGGAGGTGTCGATATCGAGGGCTTTCTCTCCAGCACCGGCCCCGAGACCCGGCGGCGGATGACCCTCGTCAGGAGACGACGACCG
>Ga0208823_1000577_pt1 | contig 31320 bp, 25 predicted proteins | sample AD_UKC075_MetaG_FD_184440 | JGI IMG/M metagenome (GOLD analysis project Ga0208823, IMG submission 184440) | Active sludge microbial communities of municipal wastewater-treating anaerobic digesters from USA - AD_UKC075_MetaG (SPAdes) (version 2) | ecosystem: Engineered > Bioreactor > Anaerobic >... | reverse complement strand
CGGCGTCCGACCGGCCGATGCGGGCCAGCTGGCGACGGACGCGGCGGCGTCCGGTCTGGACGTGGTCGGGATCTTCACCTTCCCCGGACACAGCTATAGCCCCACCGGCCGCCTGGACGCCGCCCTCGATGAGCAGGACGCCCTGGCCGAGGCCGCGTCCGCCCTGCGGGGCGCGGGGGTCGAGCCGGTGATCATCTCCGGGGGCTCGACGCCGAGCCTGGAAGGCACGGGGTTCGGGATGACCGAGTCGCGTCCGGGCGTCTACGTGTTCAACGACGCGCAGCAATGGGAGTTGGGCTCGTGCACCCCCGACCGGATCGCCCTCACCTCTCACGCGACCGTCGTGTCGCACGCGGGCGGTCGCCTCGTCCTCGACGCGGGCTCGAAGGCCCTCGGCGCGGATCGCGCGCCGTGGGCGTCCGGCTTCGGACGACTCCTCGACCACCCGGACGCGCGGCTCGTGATCTTGTCCGAGCATCACGCGGTCGCCGACCTCGCCGGCGCCCCGCTGCCTGCGTTGGGCTCGACCGTCCGGGTGGTGCCGAACCACGCCTGCAACGCGGTGAACTTAGCCGACGAGTTGGCGGTCTTCGACTCTGGACGCCGCGTCGGCACCTGGGCCGTCGCGGCGCGCGGACGGACCAGTTGAGACGTGCGCGGCACGGCGTCCGCCTTCTGATTTGATCCTCGGATGGCTCAACTGACGCGGCGACTGCGCGGCATGGTGGCCGACACCACACCGCTGCGGACGCCGGCGTATCGGCGGCTCTTCCAGGCCAACATCGTCACGGTGATCGGCGCGCAGCTGACCGTGGTCGCGGTGCCGGCCCAGATCTTCGCGATCACCGAGAGCTCGGCCTATGTGGGCCTGACCGGACTGTTCGGGCTGGTCCCCTTGATCATCTTCGGCCTCTACGGAGGTGCCCTGGCCGATCATATGAACCGGCGCACGCTGCTGATCCTGACGACGCTCGGCATCATCGCGACCAGCGCGGCCTTCTTCGTCCAGGCCGCTCTGGGGCTGAACAACGTGTGGCTGCTGCTCGGGATCTTCGCGGTCCAGCAGGCCATGTTCGGGATCAATCAACCGACGCGCAGCGCCATCCTGCCGAAGCTGCTGCCAGCCGAGCAGTTGCCCGCGGCGCAATCACTGGCCATGACGGTGTTCTCGTTCGGCGCCATCGCGGGCCCGCTGGTGGGCGGGGCGCTGATCCCGGTGCTGGGCTTTCCCGTCCTCTACTTGATCGACACGGTCTTCTTGTTCGCGACCCTCTACGCGGTCGTCAAGCTGCCCTCGCTGCCGGTGGACAACCCGCAGGGCTCGCCCGGTCTCCGCTCGGTGGTCGAGGGCTTTGCCTACCTGCGCGGCCGGACCGTCCTGCTGATGTCGTTCGTCGTCGACCTGATCGCGATGGTGTTCGGGATGGCGCGGGCTTTGTTCCCGCAGATGGCGCACGAGAGCTTCGGGGGTCCGACCGAGGGCGGCACCGTCTTCGCGCTGCTGTACGCAGCGATGCCGGTGGGCGTCCTGATCGGGGGCGTGTTCTCAGGCTGGGTGTCTCGCGTCCGGTATCAGGGCCGCGCCGTGATCTGGGCGATCACCGTCTGGGGAGCGGCGATGGCCGTGTTCGGGCTGGCCGTGGGGCTGGCTCCGGGCGCGCTGTACCCGATGCTGGTCGTCGCGTTGCTCGCCCAGGTCGTCGGCGGCACGGCAGACATGGTCTCGGCCGCGTTCCGCAGCACGATGCTGCTCAACGCTGCCGATGATGCCGTCCGTGGACGCCTGCAGGGCATTTTCATCGTCGTGGTCGCGGGTGGTCCTCGGATCGCCGATGTGGTGCATGGCTTCGCGGCGAGCGCCGTGGGGACGGCCTGGGCCGCCGGTGGCGGTGGGGTGCTCGTCGTGGTTCTGGTGCTGGTGGCCGCGGTGGCCGCCCCCGCCTTCTGGCGCTATCGGGTCGAGGCGGCGCTGCCGTCAGACCACTGAGCAGACGGCGAGGAAGACGTCGAAGTCGGCGGTCCCCTCGTGGGTGTGCTTGGTGATGGTGCTGACCGTCGTGAACGTCGGACGGCTGAAGCCAGCAGTCTCCAGCTCGGACGCCAGCGCGTCGCGGTCGAAGCCGTGGTGGCCGACAAAGTGGTCGTGATGGGCGTGGAACTGTCCGTCGGGGTCATGGTCGAGGTCGGCGATGGCAAGGTGCCCGCCGGGGCGAAGGGCCGTCCGGAACGTGGCCAGCACGGCCGCGACGTCGGCCACGTGGTGCAGCGACATCGAGGCGTAGATGAGATCGAGGGATGCCGGCGCGAGGGCGTCCGTCGTCAGATCGAGCAGGGACGCCTCGTAGCGTCCGCGGGAGGCGTCCGGTAGGGCGGCGATGCGGTCGCGGACGACGGCGATCATGCCGGGGGAGGAGTCGGCCAGGGTGACGCGTCCGACGCGGTCCCCGAGGGCGAAGGTGACGAGTCCGGTGCCGCAGCCGAACTCGAGGGCGTCCTCGTTGCCGGTGAGCGGGATGGCGGCGGCGATGCCGTCGGCGATCTCCCGGGCTCGAACCACCTTGGCCGGATCGTCGTCCCAGGTTGCCGCAGCCTCATCGAAGAACGTCTCGTGCATGGCGCGATTGTGCCAGTCGCGGCCCGTGGGTGTCCGATACGACAAGGACTAACCGACCGTGTAAGGTAAACCCTCGGTGGCTGCGGCCACCGAGGCGGGCTGTAGCGCAGCTTGGTAGCGCACTTGACTGGGGGTCAAGGGGTCGCAGGTTCAAATCCTGTCAGCCCGACAAGGACGAAAGTCCTAGTCGCAACCGCTTTCTGACCCGGCCATCACGGCAGGGGAGGGGAGCGGTTTCGTTGTCTGCACACCATTTCGGCAGACCTATTTCGCGGCGGACAGTGCCGCACCCAACCGGGCCAGCGCATCCGACGCCACGTCCGGCGCGACATGCCCGTAAACGTCGCCAGTGATCGCCACCGACGCATGCCGCCCAGCCGCTGTTGCGGGAGGCGCGGCAGTCGCGGGCGCTGCTCGGCTCGCTGCTGCGGCAACTCGGGCTGCAGGATGCGGCCGCCGACGATGCCGACCAGGGCGGCCGGGACGTGCGGCGCCCGTCGACCGCCTCGGATCGGGCGATCCGGGCGGCGCGGGCCCGGTGGGGTTCGGCCGTCGTCGGGGTGATGAAGCGCCGCGAGACGGCCGCAACAGTGCCGACGGCGTTCGGGCCGCGCGACTTCACCCCGGCCGAGGTTGCCGAGCTCCGGCGATCATCGCCGCCGACTGGACACGCCGCGAGGACGCCCGGGCAGCCGCCCTCGAAGCGATCCACGCCCGCGCCGGGCGGCGCCGCGGCCTGCTGTTGTGGGAGCTTGACCGGGAGGATGTCGAGCGGCCGGTCGCCGAGGAAGTCGCGGGCGACTGGTCCGTCTGGTGTGCCCGCGGCCGTCCGTCTGCCCCGTAGAACGACCGAACACGAGGAACGCCCACACCCTTCGCGGATGCGGGCGTTTTCGGCGTTCAACCAGGGGGAGGCGATAGCCTCGCGTCTATGGCGGGGGGACGACTGGCGACGTGGGAGCGACGAGCCGACCCGGCATTGACAGCCGCGGCCGTCGCGTTCCTGGTCGCCTACGCCGTGCCGATCATCTGGCCCGAACTCCCGGTGACGATCCGGGACACCTGCGAGGTCCTCACTTGGCTCGTGTGGGGCGCGTTCGCGGTCGACTACGCGGTGCGGCTGATGCTGTCGCCCGACCGGCGCGCCTACGTCCGGCGGCACCTGCTCGACTTGGCGATCATCGCCCTTCCCCTGATGCGCCCGCTGCGGCTGTTACGGCTGGTGACGATGCTCAAGTTCATCGACACGAGCGCCGCGAGTCGACTGCGCGGCCGCATCCTCACGTACGTGATCGGCGGGGCGTCGCTGCTCGGGTTCGTCGGGGCCCTGGCCGTGCTGGACGCCGAACGCGAGGTGCCCGGCGGCAACATCGACACGTTCGGCGACGCCCTGTGGTGGGCGTTCACGACCATGACGACCGTCGGCTACGGCGACCGCTACCCGGTAACCACAATGGGGCGTTTCGTCGCGGTCGGGTTGATGGTGGGAGGCGTCACGATCTTGAGCACGGTCACGGCCATGTTGGCGTCGTGGATGGTTGAACGGGTCCGCGCGGACGTCGCCGCCGAACAGGTGGAGGCCGAGCAACGCCGGGCCGGAGAGAACTAGCAGCGACGAGGAAACGCCCCTACCCTTTGCCGGGTGGGGGCGTTCTCGCTGTTTCTAGGCCCTTTACCGCGCCGAGCGTCTTCGATGCCCGGAACGGCGAGACGTCGCCGGCGTGGATCTTGAACGGTGACCCCAGCCGGGACACCGCCAGGTAGTCGGCCTCGGTGAGCCCGGGACCGTGGAGGGCGTCCATCCGCTGCTGCGCCAACGGGTGCAAGCCGGCGCCGAACAGGTTCTGCATCTGCTCGGCAGTCACGATGTCGCCGGCGTCCAAGCCCTCGATGCCGGCCAGGCCGGAGCCCACCCACTGGCCGGGAGTTTCGCCGCGTTCGGAGTAGTAGGAGGCCAGTCCGAGGTGGCCCTTCTCGGTGGTGTCCTGCACCGCGACCTGCCGGGTCAGGTAGTCATAACCCGATCCGGCGGTGATCTTGTGCAAACTCATCACACTATCCAGAAGTAACGTTCGACCCCCTCCACGGACACCCCGGCCGAACTTTCTCAACCGCGTGCACTAGGTGTGTGCCACATGAGGACGTCGGGACATTGGGGAGGGACATTCACCGTCGGCGTTCGTCGCGTCGGCGTCGGAGGAGCGCGCGTGGTTGCAGGTCCGTGCTGCGGTCGGCGAAGGGTCGACGTGTGGCCCGGGGTCGGGCTGGCCTGACGTTGGTGAGCCGACGGGGTTCTCGAAGGCGGGGCTCAGGGCAAGGACCACGGAACGCCCGGTCGGCTCCTGCGCCAGTGTCGGGCGGGCCCGTATTCTGCCAACGGCGAGCTCGCCCAGGGCGAGGGTCAGCTACTCGCTCTGATCAGCCGGCTTCGGACTGCTCGGACGCCAACGCACGCTGAGCCCCGGTGAACAGTGCCTCGAGCGCGGCTCGCCATCCTGCGAGGTCACGGGTGAGCGTCACCCATGTGAGTCCTCGGTCGATCTGGTCGTACTGGTGGATCAGCCAGTTGCGGTTGGCGATGGCATCGGACCACGCGACCCCTGGGGGCGGCTCGACGTTGGCGCGGGCCAGCCGGCTCGCCGCCTCGCCGAGCTTCATCATCAGCGAGTCGCCAGCTTCTTGAAGCAGCGCGTCTTCAGCGTAGGCGTCCTGACCACGGCTGACGATGTCGCGCGCGCGGTCGAGCCAATCGCGAACGTGGAGGAGATCCTTGGCGACCTTGCGATCCATCACAGCAGCACCGCCTCGCGTCGGACGTCGTCGTCGAGGCCAGCCCGCAGTCCGGCGTAGGTCACCAGGTCGACCGGACGCCCCAGGATCGCCTGAAATGCGTCACGGAGGGCGAGCACGTCCTTGATGCCAGCATCCGCGGGTGCCTCGACGAGCAAGTCGATGTCGGAGTCTGACCGAGCCTTCCTTCGGGCCACGGACCCGAACACGGCCAACCGGGCGAACCCGCGAGTCCGGGCGACATCGACCAGGATCGGCGCGGCAGCCTCGAGGAGGGTCTCAGGGTGCACTGTGGCGACTGACTGCGCGGCCTTGAGCTGCTGGCTGACCGCCGGCTGGCTGACACCCAGAACCTCCGCGATCTCACGCTGGCTGGAGCCGGCGGCGACCAGGGCACGCAACGCCAGCGCGCGCCGGAGCTTCGCGACCTCCTCCTGATGCCGCGCGCTGCGATACTCCACCACCAAGCTCATAAGGACATCTTATCTGGCCGGTCAAGGCCGCTCGGATACGCCATCGGTAGCCGTGCGACGACGTCGATCCGCGGCGAACGGTTGGTTCAGTGGGCGATGTGGAAACGGCGCCGCTGGTGGGTGCGGTGGTCCACGTCGTCGAGGACGGCGAGGGCGAGGTCGGCGGCCGAGATCTGGGAGGTGCCGTCGGGGCCGTAGAGCAGGACGTCGTCGCTGGTCCGGTACTGCGCCGCGACCTTGTCTGCCAGTTGCTCACCCGGACGGTTGTAGGCCAGGTCGGTGACCGGAGGCCCCTGCGGCGGCGGGAACGAGAGTGGGGCCACCTCCTCCTCGACGGGCCCGGGCCATGCGAGTTGGGACGCGGTCGGTCCTGATGCGCGGGGGGCAGGAAGTCGGGGCCGCGGACCGGGTCCGGGGTCGGCGCGGGTTCCCGGGTGTCCGGCGGTGGGACCGGCTCGTTGCCCAGTGAGGCCGCGCTCGTCTGCCAGGCCGCCACCGTCTCGCGGAGCGCCTGCCCGGTCTCGGTCGTGGTCGGGTGGGCGGCGTTCGCCACCAGCTCCCACCAGCCGAGGTTATGGCCGTCGGCGTTCTTCACGTACAGCCTGTCCTTGCCGTAGCGGCGCCATCGCGTCACCTGCACGCTGGCCACCCCAACGAACTCCCGCGCTTGCCAGCCGGGCAAGCCGTCACAGTGGACGCCCCCGCAAGCACGCCCCTCCCGGACCGCGGAACCGGGGCGCAGCCCACGGGACCGACCGCGCGGCTTTCCAGGCGAGGTCGGACAGCGCCACGCGGAAGGAACGTCAGACTCCGTGGTTACCTTGAGCCATGTGTCGACCAGGATCGGTTCCGAGTTCGGGACGCTCGGCGAACGCTTGGCGGCCATGAAGCCCAAGCCCCCCGAGCGTCCGGTGGATCCTGCCCGTCACGTGTGGGTGCAGGCACCGTCGGGACGCCGGGCCGGCCTGCTGGTGGCCTGGGTCCCCGGCGTCGATGGCACGTGGTGGGGCCGGGTTGCCGTCTCGGACGCCCCCGGCGAGGCCAGCCTCCAACTACTTGCCGGCCGACTCCTCAGCCCCGCCCAGAAGGACACCCAGGAACCACAGGTCAGGGGAGACCAGCCCGGGTGAATTCCTGCTGCAACCGCGGACGCCGGCGGTGGGCTTCCCGCAGGTCGGCGACCAGCGCGTCGATGCCGTCGGCCATCTCGGTGTCGCGGGTGAGTGCCCGCAGATGCGCGAGCTTCCGCGCCGCGGCGCGGTAGTGCTGGGCGTCGGCGTGCTCGAGGTGGTCGAGCACCTGCCGGGTGTGGAGGGGCACGACGGCGAGCGGGTCGATCGTCTCGTAGCGGTCAGCCAGGGTTCCCCACAGGCCGGGCTCGTCGAGGTGGAGGGAGTGGGCGAGGTCCCACGCCAGCTGGACGTCGTCCAGGGTGTGCAGGGCGAACGCCACGGCCTCCCGCGGCCGCTGGTTCAACTCGTCCATCACGCGCTCTCGGTGGTCGGGCCACGCTTGGCCGGCAGCAGCCCGGACGCCGTCGGCGTGGGTCGCGGTCGGCCACCGGTCGAACACCGCCAGCCGGGTGGCGAGTTCCTCGCCCGGCCGGTGCTCGGCCAGCAGCCGGCACCAATAGCGGGCAGCGTTGACGGATTGGTGGCCCCGGTCGAAGAAGGTGGCCTGCCGGGCCCAGTCGATCGCCAGGTCGGTCTCGCCGATCTCGGCGAACGCCTTGGCGGTGTCCTCCAGCCAGGCGGCGACCTTCCGGTCGCGGGCGTGGGTGGCGATGATCGCGTCGATGTCACGATCGCAGACCGCCAGCCGCCGGGCGTTCCACTCCAGCACGAACTGCGCATGCCGTAGCCCGGCCTGCCGGTCCCACAGTGAGGGGTCGGCCGTCCGCTGCAGCCAGTACGCGTGTTCTTCCGCTTCGGTGGGCGCCGGACCCACCGAAGCGGCGATCTCGGCGAGCTTGGCCTTGTACAGGGCCATCCCGCGGTCGCCGAGCGCGGGTCCGTAGGCGGCGGGGTCGAGGGTGAAGTAGTCGACGACGCCGTCGAACTGGAAGTCGATCATCCACGCCACCAGCCGGGCCGGTGGGGGAGGAGCGGCGTTGGTGAGGTCGGCGTGCAGGGCGAGGAGGTCCTTGATGCCGTCGCCGATGATGCCGCTGGAGTCGTCGGCGCGGGCGATCGCCTTCAACGCGCTCGCCAGCGCACGCTGGGTCACCGGCAACACGTCGGCTGCCGGCTGGGTCCGCGCGGCTTGGCGCAGCAGGGCGACCGCTTGGTGGACGCCGTGGCCGTAGGTGTTGGCGGCGCTCCAGCGGTGCAGGTCGGTCCGGGTGCGGACCAGGGGGAGCACGTCGTCGGCCAACGATCCCACGTGAACCCCTTCCAGCCGGTTTGGACGTCGGTCAGTCTGCCACGACCCGGTTCGCGGGCCGTCCGGGGAAGTTCCTGCCCGCCCGGTGTCCGTGGAGGGCCCTTCGGCTCACTTCTGGATAGTGAGAGGACTCACCAAGGGAGCCACACGATGACCGACACGAAGTCCGGGGAGCAGTCGATCCGTCGAGCAGCGCGGCAGGCGGCGGTCGCCGCTCAAGCGCGCCGGCGGGCGAAGACCGCTGAGCGGGACAAGCGGCTCGACGCCGCCACCCTCACCCTGATCGTCACCCTCGCCGAACGCGACGCCCTTGAACGACGGGCTGGCGCGGCCATCCGGGCCATGCTGACCGAAGGGCTCACCCTCGCCGACGTCGTCTCCTGGACCGACGGCGAGACCACGCTGAAGGAAGCCACCCGGCTCGCCGAGCTCGACCAGGACGGAGCCGGATCATGACCATCACCGTTCACGTCGAGAACCTGCTCTACGGCGGCCGCACCCTGGTCGGCTACACCGAGGAGGGCGAACGTGTCGCCGGCTGGGCCGAGGTGGCCTACGAGTCGATCCGGGCCATCAACCACCTCACGAGCCACGGACCCATCCCCGCACCCACCGCCTACCGGGTCCTCGGCGACCTCAGGGGCGTCGGCCACCTGCTGCCCCAGGCACTGGAGCAACTCGCCCGCGGCCTCCAGGCGTCGCTGGAGGCGTTCGACGTCTACGACCACCGCCGAACCCCTCGCGACTCCGTGGCCGAAGCCATCGGCCTGCTCTGCCGGGCCGCTCGCAAGGCAGCCGACCTCGGCCAACTCCTCGAGGACGCCCAAGCGGCGATGGCCGAGCAGGGCTACCGCACTGACGACGCCCTCCACTCGCTGCTCGAGGACGAGGGGGACGGGCGATGAACGATCCGATCACGACACACCGCCCCCGACCGGCCAGGAGCGGTCTCCTGCTCAAGGCTGCTGTCGTGATCCCAGACATCGTCATCAGCAGCCTGCTCTGGCTGGTGATCGTCGCCGCGCTGCCGCCGGCCGTCGGACTCGCACTCACCGTCGTGGGCGTGGTCATCGGCGCGGTGCTCGCAACCGGGCACGGCGAGGACACTGCGGTCCGGCTTCTCTTCGGCGCCAGCCGCGCCACCCCGGCCGAGGCGCCGCGGCTGGCCGTGGCGTGGCGGCTCGCCACCCACGATCTGGACGCCGACGGCGTCCTGCTCCGGATCGTCACCCACGGTCCACCGGTCGCGACCGCCGGACGTCGTCATCTCCTGCTCAGTCGCGAGGTCGTGGACGCCAACTGCTCCAACGAGATCAACGCACACGCGGTCGCCGCCCTCATCACCGAAGGCATCGGACGCCTCCGCCACGGCCACACTCGTTTCGACCTGCTCTGGACGTTCTGGACAATCCCCTGGGACTTCATGCTCGGCATCACCCACACCATCGGACGCCGCCTCGCCTGGATCCCGCTCGTCCAGTTCGCTTGGCGCACCCGGGCGATCGTCGGCACCATCGCCGTCGTCCTCGAAGCCCAGGCCGGACGCTGGCCGTCGCCGATCATCATCGGGGTCTTCATCGTTCTGTCGTACCTGATGCCGCGCTGGCGGCGTTTGTGGTTCCGTCATCTTGATGGATCGGCCACCGCCACCGCCCTCAATGTGCCCTTCGAGCAGTCGACGCAGAGCAAGACGTCGGTCAGAACTCAAGCGCGTCCTGCCTTGCCAACGGCTGGCGGGCTCGGGCTCTCACGCCGAGGTGACTCGCCGGGACGCTGGGACGAGTTGTAAGGAACTCCGTCGATCGAACAGTGTGGGCCGGTAACCCGGACTCATCAGCGAGCTCGCGGACCTTGTCCAGAACCTGCCCAGGTCGCATCTCAACCCAGGCGGCTGTCTCGGTGTAGCCGAACTGCGGCATGTCCACTGAGTCTCGGGCCGGCTGCAGTCCCAGGTCTTCGCGCCACCAGGCGATCACTGCCTGTTCAAGGTTGTAGGCCTCGTCGCCGGTCGGGCAGTCAATGCTCCACGCCACCTCCCACCCGAACCGCCGGTGTTCGTCTAGGCGGCGGCCGTGTCGGCTGCAACAGCCGATCTTGACGGCGTCGCGATCGACGACGAGGTAGAGCATGGCTGGGCCGTCGTAGGGGAAGGCGCTGTTGCAGTACCTGCAGACGCCCTTGCCAACGCTGACATTGGTGAGCGTTGGGGTGACGATCTTGCCGCACGAGTGCCGACACTGCCAGGGCTTACCGCTTCCCGGATACGGCTCAAGTGGCTCCAAGCCCTGGCCAGCCATGATGGAACGGGCATCTTCCTCGGGCATCAGCAGCCGCACGGCGGCGGCGCGCGCTGCGCACTGCAGGCAACCGCCCTGGCCTCGCTTGATGTTGGTGAATGTCGGACTGACTTCAGCGCCGCACGGCTCGTGCTGACAACGCCACGGATGGCCGACCCCTGGGAACGCTTCCAACGGTTCCAGCCCGGCGGCTCGCATCACGGCCGCGGCCTCGTCATGGTCCTTGCGCAACGCTTCGTGGGTCGCGTCCTGGCCACACTCGCGGCAGGGGCCCTGGCCCGCGGCGATATTTCCCAACCTTGGCGAAACGACTCGCCCGCAGGCCGAGTGACGTGCCCTCCACGCGAGCGAGGACGATCCCGGCCATGGTTCGAGCGGTTCCAGCCCGGCCTCGAGGAAGACGCGTTCGGCAGCCTCGACTGTCCAGTTGGCACGGCCAGCGACCAGATTCGAGCAAGGACGACACGCTGTGCCGTTAGCTCGGATGGTGTTGAGTGTGGGGGTCCGCACTTCCTCGCACGGCTCGTGGACGCACCGCCATGGCCTGTCGCTGCCGGGATAGGGCTCCAGTGGCTCGAAGCCGGCGGCGCGCATCAGCTCCACTGCTTGGTCCGCATGCTGGAGCTTCCTGGCCATCCCTCGGGCGTCTCCAGCGCAAGCCCGGCATGCCCGACCTCGTTTTCGAACGTTGCTGTAGAGCGGCGCGATCTCTCTTCCGCAGGGCTCATGGAGGCACGGCCAGGGGACTCCGGACCCTGGATAGGGAACCAGGGGGATGCAGCCCGCCGCCCGCATTGTCTGCTCGGCCTCTGTGCGGTCGACCTTCCTCACCACGTGTCCCCCCGATTTTCGACTCGACTACCGGGCCATTCCGACAACCTGTCTCAGGCTCTGCGGTCAGCTGTCCTCGAACCCCGCTTGGTCGAACTTCAGGGTCTTGGCGTTCTCGGAGACCGTGCGAACCTTCGATTCGTCGAACCCATCGGGGTCGGTGGCTTCGATCTCGATGCGGACGACGAGGTTCGTGTCTCCGTTGCGCAGGTGCGCCAGGATCTCCTCGGCGATGTTCTTGAAGTCGAGGGCGATCTTGTCCGAGTTGAGGGTCTTGGCCCCGAAGAAGCGAGTCTTGGCGGCGGGGTACACAAAGTCGACGACGCGCCGTGGCTGCACCGCGGTGGTGTCCACAGGTGTCGTTTCCTCGCCCGCCTCCCTCACGCGCGGCATCGGCGGGGCCGTCTCGGCGATCTGTTTCGACGCCACGTCGGGCCGCACCAGCAACAGCGCATCGGTGGCTACGGGTGCGGAGGCGTTGTCGGACGGCGTCCACAGCCCGATGTACCGTTCGGCGGTGTCGTCGTAGCCTGCCGCGAGGGCGAAGGCGTCGTGGGCCCAGATCATCGGCATGTCGAAGATCCCAGCCTCGAGCACGCTGCGATCTCGCAGGCGGGGCATATACGGGTACTGGGTGTACAAACCCCACAGGGTGCCCAGGGTGACGTGGCCGTCCTTCCAGATCTGCGGCACCTTGTTCAGGGCGAGTCGGATAGTGGCGGCCGCCTGCCGCGTGGACAGGTCGCCGTCACTACCAAGACGCTTCGACACCCGCTCGGCGAGCGAGTCCGACTGCCCCTCGACTTTCACCTCGCGCAGCGTGAACGGCGCCCCAGGATCCGGCTGCGCCGGCACCAGCGCCCACGTGAATGTCTGCAGCAACCGGGACGCCACGGTCTGGTCGGCCTGGCCCTTGCGTTGGGCGGCCTGGTTCTTCTGATTCGCCGTCAGGTCGAGGTCGGCCTCGTTGTCGAGGACGTGGCTCCAGCCGAGGTAGTCGCGGGTAGCGGCGTTCAGCTCCTCCAGTCGAGCCTCGTCGGCGGCCAGGTACACGAGCGTGTTGCGGTGCGTGCGATTGGCCGTGCCGCGGCGTTCGGTCGCGGCGTGCGCGAACGTCTTGGCGGGGGAGTCGGTGCCGCGCTTGTGGGCGACCTTCGGGTGCAGGATGACCAGCCGGGCCTCCTCCTGGTCGGGGATGTCCGCGTTGGTCTCGGGGGCGATGTGGACGCCGGCGAACTGGCCGCGGGTGCGAGCCTGGCCCTGCAGCCGCCGGATCACCTCGGCCCACACATCCTCGGGGTGCAGCCGTTCGGCCTGGTCCTTGGCGGTGCGGGTGATGTTGGCCTGCAGGTCGTACCAGTACTTGCCCGACCCCGAGTAGAAGTAGGTGGCCCGGTCCTGCAGCTGCGTCAGCGCGGAATGGAAGTTGCCCGGAACGTCCCCGGGCACGGCGGTGCCCAGGAACACCCGCTGGGTCCCGATGCCCTTGCTGGACGCCCCCGGGGCGATCGTCGGCGCCGCCCCGAAGAACACGGTGCGGGCCAGTCTCTTGGTCAGCGCACGTTGCCCGAGGACGGGTTTGGCCTTGTCGATCCGGACGGGTTCGGAGTTGGGACCGTCAACGTCGGCGTCGATGATCGCCTTCCATGAGTCCTGTAGGTACTGGGTGAGTTCGCTGTTCACGTTCGCGGTGGCCAGCGGGATCGAGCCCGGCATGATCAGCGGTGAGGCGTCCTCACCGACCCACAGGGCGTGGATGACGGTCGACATCAGGCGCAGGACGCCGCGGGTGCGCTGGAAGCGTTCCAGCGAGCTCCACTGCTCGTACAGGGTGTCGAACAGCTCCGGGTGGATCGGGTAGGTCTGCTTGATCCGGTCCTCGTAGGCTACCTCGCGGGACTCGCGCGGGAAGTCACCCGGGTACTTGCGGTAGAGGTCCACGAAGCCGCGGGCGGTCGCGTTGATCGCCGCCAGGGCGGCGGCGTCCGGTTGGGTGAACAGCCGCTGCTTGACGATGTGGTAAGCCTCGTCCGCGGACGCCGGACGCCACTGGTCAGCCACCCGCCGAACCACGTTCTGGAGCCGCTTGAGCGCGGCCAGTCCGTTGGCGCCGCCGACCTCTTCGGCGCTGCCGGCGGCGATCAAGGCCGCGTCGCCAGTCTCGGAGGCGGGGATCGAGATGGCCAGCAGGACGCCGGGAGTGCCCTTGGTCGCCTCAGTCAACGCCTGGGCGAAGGTGAACTGGTCGTCGAACGTGCCGCCGGCTAGATCGTCGCGGCCAACCAGGGAACGGGCGTAGGCCACCCATTCGTCGATGAGGATCACCGCCGGCGCATAGCTGGCGAGTAGGTGGTGCAGCGCCTGGCCGGGGGGCGTCCGATCGTGATCTGAGTGGGCGACGATTGCGTAAGCGTCAACACCGCCCAGCTGCCAGGCCAGCTCGCCCCACAGCGTGTTCACCACGGTGCCGTCCGGTTTGGTGATGCCGGAGGGGCTCAGGTGGTTGCCGACCAGCGCGACCCGGTTGACCGGCTTTCCGGTGTAGCCGCTGGCGAGCAGCAGCTCTTGGGTCTCTTGGGGGAAGTCGCCGACCGGACGCCCGGCAGCAACGTGCCAAAGGGCCAGCATCGAGTGAGTCTTACCGCCGCCGAAGTTCGTTTGGAGGTTGACCACCGGGGAGGCGTTGTTGTCGCCAGACAGTCGGCGCACCGCGCGTCCGACGAGGTCACGCAAGCCCTCAGTCAGGTAGGTCCGCTTGAAGAACTCCACCGGATGGGCGTAGTCGGAATCCTCCTCGCCCCCGGTCGCGACCTTGTAGAGGTCGGCGGCGAACTCGGAGGCATGGAAGTTGCCGGTCGCGACGTCCTCGTGCGGCGGCAGCACCTCACGCCACGGCCGCAGCCCGGCAGCCTCCGGGTTGTCGACCGCAGCCTTCAGCACCTGCTTGTCGGCCTTGTCTGCGGTCACCCGCCGCAGGTTCAACCGGATCGCGCGGATCTGCTCAGCCTCGCCAGCCGCCCCCACGAGTTTGAGGATGCGCTCCCCGGTGTCGAGTGCGCGGTACGCGTCGTCGTCGCTGAAGGTGCCGTTGTGCGCCCACGTGTTGCGCACCTCCCGCAACTCGCTGGCGTACGTCTCACCAGCTCGGCCCAGCGTGTCGTTGAATGGGTACCAGCCCGACTGGAAACCGCTGGTGATGTTGCTCTCGGTGAGCATCCGGAACTGGAGCTGCGGATCCAGCGGATCGTACGCCTTGCCCGCGGCGGCGCCGTTCTTGGTGTCCTTCGCCTGCACCAACTTGATCCAGGCCGCGCCCAACGCAGGGTCGCCCTGCCCGATCACCGAGGCGATGAAGTCGTCCAACGCCGGCGCCATCACCTGGAACATCCGGTCAATCCGGTCACGGTTGCTAATCGCCATGTCAGTTCAGCTTCCACTCAGCCATCAGTAGGGCCACGTTTTCCCGCTGCCGCTGTTGAAGCACCTCGGGCGTCCACTCCTCATGATCGAGCACCTGCACAGTGACCGCGAAGGGTGCGATCCCCGCGTCGGGCTTGAAGTAGCTGGATTTCTTCGTGGCGAACGCGAGATTGCTGGCCTGGCTGTTCTTGCGTCGATTGAGCAATAGCAGGTTGCCGAGTCGGTGCGTCCAGAAGGCACGCTGGTCGTCGCTGAACAGGGCACGCCACTCGCTTCCTGCGGGCGGGTTCTGCGGGAGAACATGTTCCAAGCTGATGATCCCGTGGTCGTACGTGACCCCCGAGCCGCGGGCGAGGATCCCATCCAGGCGCAGCATCACGAAGCGCGCACGACGCGACTGCAACTGGTAGATCTCCCCGTTGAGCGCATCCACCGTGAGCGCTCTCTCCTCGGTGGTCAAGTCGAGAGCAGCGGCGTGCACGCCCTCGCCCGCCTTGAGCTGCTTAAGGACATCGAGGTACCGGGCGATCCGCGGAGTGCTGTACTCGCCGCGCAGTAGGAAGCTGGCAGCGAGCCGCTCCAAGCGGATCAGGAACTCATCCAGGAAGCCGACGTCATCGGAGTGGTGGACCAAGGCCCACAGGGCGACCGGACGCCAATCCTTGTTGTCGATCAGCGCCAGCCGCGCCAACGATCGGTTGATGGACATCCACTGAGGGCTGCCGCTGACCACGCTGGTGACTGTGTATTCGAACGCCTTCGCGTAGGGCAGGAGGATGTCGTCCACAAAGGCGGCTTCCCGATGGTTCTCGGTGTACGCGTTCAAGACTTGGGTCGGGAACTCCTTGAGCAGTTCCAGGCGTGCTCGCTCTCCGCTCACGACCGTCCTGATGTCACGGAACAGGTCGGTGAACAACTCGCTCCCGAGAGCTTCTTCGGAGTCCTCCCAGCGCTTGGCGTACTCAGGGCGCTCCTTCAGTTCGCCGATGACCTTCGACTTGAAGATGTCCGTCGGCGCCAGGTCGAGGCCACGCGCGTTCATGACGCTGAAGATCCGGTAGGCGCTGCTGAGGTCGCCCGTGCTGACCATCACGAGGAAGGTCTTGGTCGTGAGCAGTGTGCCGAGCCGATTGCGTCGTTCGTCGTCCCAGTCACGCAGACGCTGGTGCAATGCGGCAGCGTTGTTCCGGATCGCGCGCTGGGACTCGTTGGAGGCGGCGGCGTCGGTGAGCTCGAGCAGTGCTTCGATGCCTCCCGGCACTTGCACATGCTTGCGGAAGAAGTGGGCGTCCTGAGCCCGCAGGGTGAGACGTGGTTTGGGAGAGATGCCAGCTAGCTTCTTGCCGGGCTCCAGGACCAGTTCCCCCAATTCAGCGGCGATCTCCTCGTCCGCGAGGTCGCGCAGGACAGCGAACAGGATCGTGAGGGTTGTGAGTCGTTGTTGTCCATCGATGACGTCGGAGGCTGTCTCACCCCTCTTGACCAACACCAGCGATCCGAGGAAATACGGCTCGGACTCGCCACGATCGAGTGCCTCTTCCAAGTCGGACAGCAGCTGGAGCACATGCTCAACGCCCCAACGGTAGGGGCGCTGGTACTCCGGAATGTGGAATTCGTAATCGCTGCTGAAGACCTTCAGCAGCGGGTACTCGTGTGCACTTAGTGACTGGTCCATCACTCGTCCCCTCCAGCGAAGCCGAAGGCCGTCTGCGCCGCGACCGTGACCGGTCGCTCCGCGCGGGCCACGTCCATGATCTCGGGCCAACTCGTCACCAAAGCATTGAAACTCAACGCGTCCTTCGTCGCGTTGTTGCCCTCGGCAACTCGGAACAACAGGTGCGCAAGTTCCTTGACCAAGTCGGCGTCGACAGCGCCGTCCGGGCGGGCCAAGGCCGCCTGCAGGAACTCCCCAGCCGGGGCGATTCCGTCCTTCTCGAGCACACGAACAAGGTGGTGCAACGCCTCCCAGGTGCTCGTGTGACGATCGACGGTGACGTCGTAGTCCGCCGGAAGATCGGCCGCCTTGAGCAACTGCACGTTCCCGGCGCGGCTCGTCAAGATGCCGTCCCGATCGAGCAGATCGACGCTGGTGTTGCGGGCGCGGGCGAGGTTGTCGGCGTCGCCGAACTTGCCTACCGCGTAGCCCTTCTGGCGGTACCAGGCGAGCGCGAACCGCGTCGTGGCGTCGAAGTCACCCTCCTGCTCGTTGAGCACCTGGTCGAGAATCTCGTTGATCCGCGCCAGCGCCGAGCGGACCGTCATCTTCTTTCCGTCTGGCTCCAAGATGCCCGCGTAGCGGCTGAACACTGCCATGCCCGGGCCGATCGCCGCTTGCGGGAGATCCACGGGCGCCACCTGGCCCTGCTCAAGCCTTCGCAGCGCGGCTGGCAACTCAGCCTCCAGCGCGGCGATGAACCCCCTTCGGTCCGTAGTGGGGGCATTCTCCGCACGCGGGCGCAACGACAACACGATCGAAGAGGCCAGCGCGTTTGAGTCCAGGCTGCGCATCCGGTTCCCCAATTCGCTCCGCAGCGGCCAGGTGCTCGTGACGACCCAGCCCGAGCGGATCATGCCCTCCAGTAGCGTTTCCCAACCTGTCGAGGCCGCTCCAATCTCGTCGCTGTCGCTCTGCTTGAACGCGTAGTAGATCGTGATCGGGTACTCAGTGAGGGCAGACTCCCGGGCCTTTGCGAACACTTGTCGGAAGCCGTCCTCGAAGAACCTCTTGGCTTTGTCCTTCCCGGCGAGGCGGAACGGATTCGCGACCAGCTCTTGGGCCTTCGGAGTGAGGATCGTGCCGAGTAGATCGGGGTGGACGTCACGAAGACAGCGGCGCAGCCATACATAGAAGAAGTCCGCGAGGTCGGAGTAGCCAATATTGTCGTAATAGGGGGGATCGGTGCTGATAAGGGCCGCCCCATACTCTCGGGCGACTGCGTCGGCTTGGCTCACGACACCTGGACGTCCGAATCCGAGGGGCTCCAGGACCTCGAACTCCGACTGAATGACAGCCAGAAGCCCACCCCCTGCTGAGTTCAGTGGGTTCGCCTCGGCGAAGTCCCAAGTCATTGAGATCGCCTGTCGCTGGAAGGAACCCCTCAGCCGGTCCATGCCAGACTCCCAGCCGCACATCACGTTGTTCCGTGCCAGTGCCTTACTTGTGGAGAAGCCCAGATAGGTGGCGACCGCGTCCGCGTAGGCGTTCGTCCCCCCGTCGCCGAGAACTCGGACGCGGGCCTCGGCCACAAGGTCGCTGAAGGTGGTGAGGGCCGTCAGTTGGCGGTTGGTGAACAGGTCGGTGAACTTTGTCATGCCGTAGTTGCCGACCCGGAAGCCCAGGGCCTGCTCGGGGAGTTCGCCCGCCGGCAGATCGTCGGGGGCCGAGACCGCCGCCGCGGCACGGTGTCCGTCAGTGGGCGGTAGGTAGATCCGCTGTCGGCTGCCTTCCGCGACGACCGCCATCAGCGTCTCGCCGAGGCGACCGGCCTTGCCTTCCGCGCGGACATAGCTGAGCGGCACGGAACCTTGGCAGGCGAGGCAGACAGCCCCCGTTCGGGTGACGGTACCGTCGGTGCTGGCAGTGGGGGCGCCCTGGAGGTCATGACCGATCGCGAACTCAACGCGCCGCCGACTGGGATAGCTGGCATCGGCGACCACCGTCGGGACGACGAAGGCCTCCTTGCCCTTCTTCTTGCCCAGCCACCACCTGCTGGTCAGCGGCATCTCAAGCCCGCAGGCGGGGTTGGGGCAGGTGACGGTGCGGGCCCAAATCCAGGCGATGACCGCGGCGCTGGTGCCGTCGGGGAGGGTGGCATCCGGGTAGAGATGGCCGATGCGCCGCTCGGCTTCGTCGCGCAGCCACAGGCCGTAGGCACGGACGTCGGCGGCGAGCCCTTCGGCGCCCTTCCACTGGGTGCGGGTGTTGGCCAGCCCGGGGAAGACGGGCGGCTGGTCCCGGAACGTCGGGGGCAGTTCGATGAGCGCCTTATTGATCAGCACAGCGACGGGGTTGAGGTCAGAGGCATGGGCCTCCAGTCCAAGGCGCTGCGCCTCGAGGGGGATGGTGCCGCCACCGGAGAACGGGTCGAGGATCGTCGGGGAGTTGCCATTGGTGGACTTCAGGATCTCGGCGTGCGCCTCGGCGAGGAGCTTCTCGTCGCGGGTGTTCTCCCAAACGACGAGCCGTTCGATGAGACGGTGAAGTCGCTCGCGTTCGACGCGTTGCGCTTCCTCGGTGGGGAACTCCTCGGGCCTGGCGGAGGGGTCGTCGACCAGTTGGGCGAACAGCACGGCTCGCGCGGCCGCCGTCGGCTTCCGAGACCACCACAGGTGCAGCGTGGAGGGGTGACCGTGACGGATCGCCTTCTCCCGCGCGGATTCTCGGTTGATCGCCTCCAGAGGGAGTGACACCTCGATCAGCTTGCGCTTCTGCACCTGTCTCAACTGCCTTTCCGTACCCTTCGTTGCTCGGCCACTGCCTTGATCTTCTCGGCCCCCGCGGTCCCCACCTGGACCAGGCTCGTTCTTAGTGCTTCGGGGAGGCCGAGGCCGGGGTGCGTGCGAGAGGTCCACCGTTGCCACGTCGGAAGGCCGAGTGAGACCGTCCGTTCGCTCAGCCATCGAACCTGGCTACGGAAGTGGTCTCGCGCCGGGCCGATGGGTGCGGTGGCACCAAACGCCAAGAGGACCCCATCGCTCGACGCGAGATGGTCAGTTAAGTAGGCCTTGGCCGTCGCCCACCCGTCAGGGCTGATCCCCAACCCGGTGATGGCCCCGGTGGCCTGGGAAGGCAGAGGGAACAGGTTCCCCACCACCACGCGGTCGAAACCCAGCAGGTTGGCCGCCAGGGTGACGCGGTTCAGCGTGCGGAGCCCGTCGGTCAGCGGGGGCTTGGTGAGCACCGCGACGAGTGTCCTTGGTCGTGCGTTGTCCATCAGAAGGGCTCTGTTCCGCGGGCCCACATCTTGGCCCAGTCTCCGCGCAGGCCGGTGGCGTCGAAGTCACCGAAGGTGGTGCTGGCGAAGGGGTCGTCCAGGTAGCGGACCTGGTCGAAGTCGGTTCCGCGCTGGTCGACCCGGACGAGGGCGAGCCGGTAGCGGGGGGCGGCGTTCTTGCCGGTGAGTACTTCGTTGTGGCTGATGAAGAAGTCGTCGGAGCCTTCGATGCGGGATTTGACCTCGATCCGGAGGGTGGAGCCGTCCGGAAGGAGGGAGAGGATGTCGAAGCCGGGGTTGTTGTGCGCTTGCTCGACGGGTCGGCGTCCGAGTCGTTGTTCGTGGGCCAGCACGGCGTCGACCCCGCGACGCTCGACCACCGTGGTCTCGACGGCGTGCCGTAGTGGCTCGTCCTGTGGGACCTCGTCCACCACGTCGGTCAGTGGCAGCAGGATGGCGGCGCCCAGGATGCGGGGCGGCCGAGTCGCCAATTGCTCTTGCTGTGACAGGCGCCTCAGCCGCCGGGCGAGGCGGGCGTCGAGTTCGTCAGCCTTGCGGGTGAGACTGTCGGAGGATTCCTTGGGCTTCTGGCCGTTGCGTTCCTGCTCCCCGGCGACGGTCGCCTCGACATAGAGCCGTTCACGTTCGCTGGTGAGGCGGTCGGTGACCTGGCGGCGTACCTTGGCGAGCTCAGCCTGACGTCGCGGCTGCACCTCGGCCAGGAATCCCGGCAGTCGGTTCTCGATGAGCCAACTGACCGCCTTCTCCTCCCCCGAGGCGAGCCACGGCAAGCGACGAGCGTGGTCGGTGATCGACCCCGCGGGGGCGGCGACGGCATCAAGGTAGGGCGCGGGCCCGGCCTCCGTCACCGTGCCGTCCTCATCGACAAACGCGTAGCTGAACCGGCGCGAGATGGAGGTGTCCGTGCCGTCGACCACCTCTTCCACCACCCCGACCAGGAGATGAGGTGTCGTCACGGCCGCCGACACGAGCACGGTGCCGGCCTCAAGCGCCGGCCGGAGCCGGTGCGCGGTCTCAGTTAGGACAGCGTCATGCAGGGGGTGACCGGGGGCCAGCAGATCGGCTTGCACCAGCCCGTCCGGCCGCACGTACGGCAGGTCGAACGTGACCCGCTCGTAGCGCGTCGCGATCGGCTGCGACGTCGCCGCCCGGACACTGGCAGGAACGTTGGTGGCCTCAAAACGGCCGCGCTCCCGCCGCGCCAGACGCCCACCGAGTCGGGTGAAGGCCTCCTTGAAGGCGAGTTCGATGTAGTGCGGTTGCAGCCGGCGGGCGCGGGCTTCGTCCATGGCCTGGCGGAGTTGGGCCAGATCAGCCTGGGACAGTACCTCGGAAGCCAGCGCCCGCTCCTTCAGCAACTCTGGGAGGCCCTCGCCGACCTGCCGATCGATGACCTGATGCATCCGGGCACGGACCTCGGGGCGTTCGCCGTAACGGATGGCCTCCATCAGCAGCGCCCGCAGCGGTGTCCCCTCGAACGCCTCGCCGAGCACGTCGAACACCTCGCCGCCGTACGCTCGCCGCTGTTCCTCGATCTTGCCCAGCAGCCGGGTGAAGACCTCGCCTTCGCGGGTGTTGGTGGCGACCAGGTTCCACAGTCGGCACACCTCGGTCTGCCCGATGCGGTGGATGCGGCCGAAGCGTTGCTCAATCCTGTTGGGGTTCCAGGGCAGGTCGTAGTTGACCATCAAGTTCGCGGCCTGCAGGTTCAGGCCTTCGCCCGCGGCGTCGGTGGCGATCAGCACCTGACAGTCGGGGTTCTTGGTGAACTCCTCGGTGATCCGGCGACGCTCGGGACGCCGCACCGCCCCGTGGATCGACACGACGGCGTCGGTGCGGCCGAGCAGGGAGGTGACGCGGCGTTCGAGGTAGTCGAGGGTGTCGCGGTGCTCGGTGAACACGATGAGCTTGCGCGGGTGGCCGGCGGTGTCGAAGCGCAGCGCCTCGTCCTGCAGGATCGTGCTCAGCTCGCTCCACTTGCGGTCGTTGCCCGAGTCCCGCACGCGGCGGGCCAGGCTGGTGAGATCGGCGAGTTCGGCCAGCTCGGCGTCCAGTTCGTCGATGGTCTGGGCGGCGGTCGCCGAATCGACAAGTTCCTCTTCGACCCGCTCGAGCTCTTCAGCGGTGTACTCATCGGTCTCGTCGTAGACGGACGGCTCGATGGTCGTGGCGTCCTCACGGTAGGTGCCGCTCATGATGTCGGTGCGCCTTCGCTGCAGCCGTTGGCTGCGGCGCTCCAGCGAACGCAGGATCGCCTCGGGACTGGACGCCAGCCGCCGCTGCAGCACCGTCAACGCGAAGCCGACGGTGTTCTTGCGCTTGCCGTCGAGCCGGTCCGCCCGATCGAAACCTTGGCGCACGTAGTCGGTGACCTGCTCGTACAACGTCTGCTCGAGCGCCGTGAGCTCGTAGGGAACGGTCTCGGCGATCCGCTCGGGGAACAGGGGCTTGCCCTCGAAGGTGAGCAGCTTCTCCTTCACCATGCGGCGCATCACGTCGCTGGTGTCGACGGTGTGAACGCCGGCGCGATAGCGACCCTCGAAGCGGTCCTTGTCGAGCAGGGTGAGGAAGAGTTGGAAGTCCTGCTCGATGCCCGAGTGCGGGGTCGCGGTCATCAGCAGGAGGTGGCGGGTGATGCTCCCCAGCAGCTCGCCCAGCTCGAAACGGCGGGTCTTCTCCAGCTTGCCGAAGAAGTAGTGCGCCGCCATCCGGTGCGCCTCATCGACCACCACCAGGTCCCATTCGGTGTCGGCGAGCTTCGCCTTCAATTCTTCGTTGCGGGACAGCTGGTCCATGCGGGCGATCAACAACGGGTGAGTGTCGAACACGTTCACGTTGATGTTCGCGTCGACCATCGCGCCGGTCAGGATCTGGAAGTGCAGCCCGAACTTGAGGAACAGCTCGTCCTGCCACTGCTCCACGAGGCCACCCGGAGCCACGACCAGGCACCGCTTCACGTCGTCGCGGAGCAGCAGCTCCTTGATGTACAGGCCAGCCATGATCGTCTTGCCCGCGCCGGGATCGTCGGCCAGCAGGAAGCGCAGGGGCGTGCGGGGCAACAGTTCCCCGTAGACGGCCGTGATCTGGTGGGGGAGTGGCTGGACGTCGCTCGTCGCGACCGCCAGCATCGGGTCGAACAGGCCCGCTAGGCGGATGCGTTGGGCCTCCGCGGCCAGCTTGAAGTCGGACGCCGGCGCGTCGAACGGACGACCGGCGGAGCGGGCGATCTCCAGCCGTGGCTCGTCGGCGCGGTACAAGATGCGCTGATCGAGGTGGCCCACCGTAGGGCGGAAGGTGAGTTCGACGGCGTCCCGGCCATGCCACTGCGTGGCAATCACGGTCACCGAATCTCCAGGGATGACACCGCTCAGCCGCTGACCAGAGGAGATCTCCTCGAGTTCCAAGGCTTCCCCCCCTCGGCCATGACGTCACCAACGACGACGCCCGACGTGCAGACACGGTGATGGTGTGCGGGCAGAACACCCTGCAACCCACCATAACGGCAAGCTGCTTCGTTGCGCGGTCCAGGTGACGGCGGGTCCGAGTCCTGACTTGAAGAGAGGCGCGCTTCGCCGCCCGACGAGGAAGCGGTGCATCGATTTGTATGGCCTCAACGCGAACTCAGCGATCCCGTGGCCTCGGCCACCCGAAGCGCCAGCACCGCAAGTGTGCACCCTTAGGAGCCCATCCGTGGGTGGTGGTCAGATCCGTCCAACGCCATCAAGTCTTCGAGGGAACTCAAGAAAGCGAGACCGTGCTGAGTGATCTCATATCGCACGTTTGTTGACGGGCTCTCGCGCCTTCTAGCCAGCGCGCTGTACCGCTTGAGCATCTTGTTGGCGTTGTTGTGCAGCACGGCGCCACCCAGCGCCGAACTGATTTCTTGTGTCGTCAGGGCGCGTCCAGCTCGCCGCAGGGCGACCAGGCAACGGAAGAGCTGGCTCTCCTCTGAAGACAATCGCGCATTGACCTTGACTACGCCACGCATCGATCCGCCCGGCAGCCCTGCAACACCCCTTGCCATCGCGACAAACTCATCAATCGTTCCGACGTTGTCGACGATGTAGTCAGCCAATTCGTCGGCGACAGGCAGGAGCCCGAGCTCTGCCTGCTGGTCATCCTTCTGCTGAAATTCGCTAAACGTCAGTTCCTCACGGGAAGCACGCTCCACGAAGCGTTGGTAACGAACGCGTTGAGGCGCATGCAGCGACACCAGGATCAATTCAGGCCACACCAGCCGAAGGTGTTGAATCTCCTCGATGGTTCGCAGGCCAGTCACAACAAGCGGGGAATCGGTGCGTCCATATATCTGGGCAATTTCCCGGGCAACCATATCGAAACCCTCGCGATCAAGCACCTCCGCAGCGAAGTCCCCGATCTTCTTTTCGACATCGCGACCCACGCGACGGCGCCGCACCAATGAGGAAGCGTCCACGAAATCGCACCCCCGGTCATTGGAAACCTGAACGCCGAAGGTGGTCTTCCCAGAACAAGTTGGACCAACAACAAGGATAACCTGACGCGCTTTGTGCGTAGTCCACTCAGGCAGTTCAAACATTGACGGCTGCAGATCAGCCTCGGACGAAACGTCGGAATACTCAAGTCGGCGATAACTCCCGGGCCCCACGTTAAGGGCAACAGTCAGTTCCTCGAGACGATCAAGCAGAAGCATTAGCGACTTCGCGCGGAAGTCATAAGTGAATGATCCTTCAAGCGACATCTCGCCCAGTGTTCGCGTGGCCCCAGTTGGCACAAACCACCCGCTGAAGCTTGTGGGATCAAGCCAGGGGGTGCTCAAGTTCGCCTGCGGGGAAGGCAGCTGCGTGACCAGATTGCCGTCCGTCACACCATAGAAGTAGACCGGCCGATCCAGACCAGGCAGCGAAAGGGCGATGCAAGACTCAACCGAGCAAGCACGAGAGCCGAATTCGTCTGCACTCCTCAGCACATCCTCGTGGTTTGCATCCACAAACCATTCCTTGGCCTGGAGTCCGGGAAAATCCGAGTGCTTGCTCAGCGCGTCGATTCGAATGGACGTGTCCTCGATGAAGAAGATCGCCGTTACGCCTTCACGACGTCGAATCTCCTTGATGGCCTCTGCGAGCAGCTGTTCCTTCCCTCCCGAGTAGTCCTCCTCGTAAGGTTCCTCATCGTGCCTCCGAAAAGCCAGTCTGGCCCCTGACATCTTAAAGATCGTTGACGCTTGGGAAAACTTTGCGCGACTCGAGGTGAAGAACGTCACTTGAAGTTGGCGCGGCAAGCGCAGGAAAGCGTCCCGCATCTCTATTCGACCCACGTGAGTTGAACCCCCCTGTCATCCACACGTGTGGTGATAGCTGGCCGGGTTAGGTCAGCCATTTTCGGAATAGAACTCGCCTTCTCGCGTATACCCACGACCGTCGGACCCATACTCGACATCGCGACGCATGGGTATGCTGCCTGCATTGCTCGCATGAGGGCCCTCACGGAAGGATGCTGGCGGGCGATCTCGTGCTTCTTGAGCCCGCGCGATTGGAACTCCCTCATGAATGAACCGAACGCGTCAAGGTTATGGCTGAGCAGGGCGGGTAACAATCCGTGATACAAGAGGGCAAGCGCTTCAAGGGACTCCTGCTGGCGCCCGTTGGCAGCTTCTCGGAAGATGGCCTCCTCCTCGGGGCCGCTGATGCATCGCCCCCTCGGGGGCAGGTAGACGTCGAGGCTCCATGGAGGGGGCGGTATCCGCTGCACCAACATCGAGGGGCGAGAGGCTGGTCGCGATCCTGATGGCACCGGGGCCTCTGAGGACTCTTGCCCGCAGTCAACGATCCAGCCTCCTTGCCAATACCCGTTGACACCCGTACCGCTGGCGCCTCCGCGCCCAGATAGTCGCACCAACTCGGCATCCGAGAGCCCCGTCCTGCTGATGGCATTTGCCGCAACCAAGCATGACAGGATCGTGGCGGTTCCCGAGCCGAGGCCATGGTGACGTGGGAGTGCGTCCTCGACATGCAGTTTCACGCTCGCACAGCCCGTCAGCTCTTGGAACGAGTGGAGTGCATCAAGAATGCGCTGATGCAGAACCTCGTCCTCCTGCAGGCCAGAGATGCCCCAGCGCGATGAGCGCACTGCCGTGACGCGAATAGTGGGCTCAGCCAGCATGGCACCGATGCCGCCGAATGCTCTGGGTGTCGCCCCCGTTAGGTCAACCAATCCAAAGTGGATCCGACCTCCCGCGAGTGCTTGCACTCGCACGTCAAGCGCTCTCGGAGAAGTCGGCCCAAACGCGCTCGAAATGAGCCTCGAGAGCATCGAACATGAACCCGCCCCGACGGACTCGCATGGTGGGCGTATTCCCACTCGCCCTACCGACAAGGTAGGGGCCCCAAAAAATCTCATCGTCAATGCGGAAGATGTTCACTTCTGGCAGACTTGCGTACACGCGAAGTTGTAGCTCGTCCCTATTGCCGTCGTAACGCTGTTTGAATCCGCTAATGAACTCCTCAATCTCCCCCTTGATTACTCCTGCGCCCTGCACTTCTTCCTTGTCCCGCTGGGCGGTGTAGGGTGAAGCTGGGTCAAGCACGAGGATCCGAATATTGGCCCGCTTGGAAAGATCGCCCAGATCAACCATGTAATCGCGTTTGAAGTCCTTCAACCCGAAGCCCAGAATGTCAATCTGCTTCTTAGCAGTCTCAAGACGAACGGCATATTCACTTCGGATCTGAGCCGCGCGGCTCGGGTAGATCCACTGAAGACCCGACGCGTCCAACACTCTCAGAAGGTCCAAGCCCTTCTCGCTATTCGCGATGTAAACCCACACGACCATTCCGCATAGGCCAGCAGCCGTGATTGAAGTGCCCAACGCAAAGACGGTGGTCTTCTGCCACTCGACATTAATAGACGCCGAAGCCAAAGTCGCGAGGGCTCCAATCACCACGATGAGAAGATGGACTAGGAAGTAGACTACTCGTCTGTGCATCATTATTCGCGACCAATGTTTCGTGATGTAATGAGGACTTCGGCGAACTGACCTCGAAAGTCACCCCGGGCGGCGACCGAACTCCGTCGGACTACCTGGCGAAGATCGAATAGTTCGTTTGGGTATAACCCCACAACGCTCGGATGTGCTGCGTTCGTTGCAACAACTGTCACGCCTCGCCTTGCAGCACGCGCGGTCTCATCGGCCAATCTCTCTTGGTCCGACCAAGAGAAGATTCTCTCATTATACCGAACAAAGCCATTTCGATTGTGCGCGACTGTGTAGGGCGGATCCAGGACGAGCAGATCCCCCTCGGTCGCCGCCGCAGTGGTCGTCTGAAAGTCGCCACAACTCATTGTTGCTCCCTGCACACGTTGGGCGAACGCGAACAGTGAAGCCTCGGTTAGCTCTTGGAATCTGGGACTTCCAAGAGGCACATTGAACTGCCCGGCTCGATTAACCCTATAGAGCCCATTGAAACAGCTCCTGTTCAAGTAGATGAGTCTGGATGCACGCTCGGGGCCGGTCGCTGGGATGGATGCCCTTATGCTCTCGTACCTTTCGGGATCGTGCTTGTCCACGTGAGAGGAGTACTGATCCCAAATTGCGAAAGGATCCAGGGCGATCTGGCTGTAGCATTCGATTAGATCGCGGTTCGCATCTGCAACGTGCGATGTCGACGGGTTGGCGTGGATGAATAGTGCCGCCCCTCCAAGAAACGGTTCGAGGTATCTGGAGTAGGGCATGTTAAGGAGGTCGGGGTACTGCTGTACCAACCAAGATTTGCCGCCGGCCCATCGAAGGATGGGGCGGACGATGGCTCGGTCATCCGCCAGTGGTCGCCTCGACCCGCCAGCCTCCAAGGTAGTCCCCGATCTCCGTTGAGTAGCGCCAAACCAGGGCGCGTGCTGGGTTCGCCCTGCCAGCGTGACGAGTCACGGGCAACGCAGCATTCATGAGCTTAGTAGGAAGTCGCTGTCGACAGTGGTTCGGCGTAAGGCGGAAGACAGTCGGGCTCGGCGGTGGGGGACGCGATCATGGGACGACGATTCCTCAGAGCGTCTCGCCAGTCGCAGCCCCCAGCCTGGTCGGCAGGTTTAGTCGCGAGTGGCGCTGATGTACAAGCAGGAGCGGCCGCACCTCATTCAGTCGGGGGGCCGACCATCTTCGACAACCTCCGCGCAATCTCGGCGTCCCGATCAGCCGCGGCGTGCTGATAGCGCATGGCTACCCCAGCCGTCGTGTGCCCGAGCCTGGTCATGAGTTCCCGCGTGGTCGCACCGGCCTGAGCGGCCATGGTGGCGCCGGTGTGGCGCAGGTCGTGCCACCTGAGGTCTTCCCTACCTGCGGCCCGCCGTGCGGGCCGGTACACCTTGTAGAGGCTGCCGTGATGCATGTGGTGGCCGTCGGTGTTAGGGAAGAGGAGCCCCTTGGCGCCAGGTTGGGCGAACTCGGCGAGATGGGCCTCGAGCATCGGGATCAAGTGGGGTGGGATCGCGACGTCGCGGACGCCGGCGTCCGACTTCGGGGTGCCGACGATGGCCTGTGCCTTGTCCTCGTCGTCCTTGACCCAGGTGACTGCACGTCGAACATGGAGGAGGCCTTCGGTGGCGTCGGCGTCCGGGGTCGGGCGAGCCAGGACGACGTCGTGTCGCCGCAGTTCGGTGAGCTCGCCGAAGCGGAGAGCGCACCAGGTGGCGAGGTGGACCATGAGGCGGTAGCGCGGGGGCATGGCGTTCGCGATGGTCTCGAGCTCGGCCAGCGTGGCGGGGCGGATCGGGCGGGAGCTGCGGTGCACTCCGGCTCCGCGGATATGGCACGGGTTGTCGGCCAGGAGCTCCTCGTCGACGGCCGCGTTCAGGATGGTCCGCAGCAAGCTGTAGGCGTGAACGCGGGCGGTCTTCCGGGTCGTTCCGTAGGCCGCGTGCCACGACCGAACCTGGGCGGCCGTGATGTCGTCGAGGGCGACGTCACCGAACGTCTCCTTCAACCCGGTGAGGACGCGCTTGTACTCGGATCGGGTCCGTGGCTTGAGGTCGCGGCGTTCGAGCCACTGGTTGGCGTATGTGCCGAAGGTGGGCAGGGGTTCCTTCGGTGTGGGAGCGGGCTTCCAGCGCGATTCTGTGATGGCCGCGGACTGCAGCGCCAGCCAGGTCTGGGCGTCGCCCTTGGTGTCGAAGGTGATGGGCGCTCGGTGCTCCTGTCCGTCGGGGCCCGTGTAGCGTGCCTGGAGTCGGCCGGAGGGCAGTTTTCGGACGTTCCCGAACCGCTGTCGGGTGCCACGTGTGTTTCCTCCGCCAGTGTGTTCTTCTGGTTCAGAATCTGGCACGCTAACTGGCACGGCGTGTTCGGCGTGGTGTTCCAACCGGCTGACAGGGTCCGCCACGGCCCCTCCTTTCCCCTCCGAGACCCAGTATGGCGTGCCAGATTCGTGCCAGAAACTATGTCCGAAATCGGGCGCGTCTGGCCCCTTGAGCCTCGGCCCGCCGTCCCCGCAATGATGGGTTGACAACGCTAAACAGTGCGAACGGGCCAGTCAGACAACATGCGCCTGAGGCGTCCCGCACATGTTCAAATCCTGTCAGCCCGACGTGTGGATGCCCTTGTGAGGGGCACAATTCAGGTGATGAATTCCCTTCCGTGGACCTATCGTGGGGGACTGCTGCACGATTTGGTGACAGGTTGGGTTAGGCGGCCTGGAGGGCCGGTGTGGTCATGATGGTCTCGAACTCGATGGGGGTCAATCGGCTGAGGCGTTGCTGGCGTCGGCGGCGGTGGTAGGTGCGTTCGGTCCAGGTGACGATGGCGATCCGGAGGTCGTGGCGGGTGTGCCAGCGTTGCCGGTTCAAGACGTTCTTCTGGAGCAGGGCGAAGAAGGATTCCATGGCGGCGTTATCGCCGGCGGAGGCGACTTGGCCCATCGACCCTTGCAGCTGGTGACGGCGGAGCGCGGCCAGGAACTTCCTGGAACGAAATTGGCTGCCTCGATCGCTGTGCACGATGCAGCCGGCCACGCTCCCGCGGCGTGCGACGGCCATGTTGAGCGCGTCGACGGCGATCTTGGACTTCATCCGGTCACTGATCGAGTAGCCGACGATCCGGTTGGACCACACGTCCTTGATCGCGCACTCGTACAACTTGCCCTCATCGGTCCAGTGCTCGGTGATGTCGGTCAGCCACAGCTGGTTCGGCCCGGTCGCGGTGAAGTCCCGCTTCACCAGGTCGTCGTGGGCCGGCGGGCCGGGCTTCTTGCCGTTGCGGCCACGTTTCTTGCCGAACGCGCTCCACCAGCCGTTGTCCGCACAGATCCGCCACACTGTTCGGTCACACCCGGTGTGGCCGGCAGCGCGCGCCTCATCGGCCAGGAGTCGGTAGCCGAACTCCGGATCATCGTGGTGGGCGTCGAACAGGGCGTTGGCCAGGTAGGCCTCGGCGAGTTCGGAGTCGCTGATGTGGGCGAGCCAGCGGTAGTAGGGCTGGCGGGCGAGCTTCAAGACCCGGCACGTGACCGTGACGGGGATCCCGCCGGCGGCCAGCTCCTTGACGAGCGGGTACATCATTTTCCCGGCAGGTTCGCCTGGGACAGATACGCCGCCGCTCGACGCAGGACCTCGTTCTCCTGCTCTAGCAGCCGGATCCGGCGCTTCGCGTCGCGGAGTTCCTTGGCGTCGGCCTCGGTGGTCCCGGACCGGACGCCGTCTTCGACATCGGCCCGGTGCAGCCAGTTCCGCAGACAGGACTCGCTGATCCCGAAGTCCTTCGCGATCTGGGCGATCGGCGCCTCGCCCGCACACGCGTGGTCAGCGTTGCCCGCCGCGGTCGATCTCTTGCGAGAAGACTTCGGCCCCAAGACTGCGGCCGACGGTCTCCCGGACTGAGAGCACACCTTCGACCCGGCAATCAAGCATCCTGAACTGCCGCGAGGCGCGCGCCCGAAGTTGTCTGTCTGCGAGCCTTGCTCGACCGTTGCGCGGATGGCCGCGCTAGCCCTCACCGGCGTCGTCTGGTTCCGAGCGACCTACCTCGTCCCCGACGCCGGGGCCGGAGTGCAGCAGGAGCATTCACAGTTCGTCCGCGAGGACGGGCGCTGGTTCTTCCTCGACTCGGTCGGGTGACTTAGCTGCCAGGCTTCACGCGGACGGAGACGCTGGTGGTGCCTTCGTTGCGGAACTCGTAGCCGGGCAGTGCCTTGAGGACCTTGGTCCAGGTTGCCTTGCCGTGGTCCCTCGACGTCTGCCCGTAGTGCTGGCGCAGGTGGTTCGCGACGGCGCTGACTCGGGCCCAGCCCTGCTTGTCGGCGTTCTTGGCGATGGCGCCGGCCAGCATCTCGGTCAGAGTGGGTTGGGGATTCGTCGCGGTCTTCTGCTTCGCCGTGCCCGCTGTGGAGCTTGGGGTGCTGGCGCCGTTGCCGTGAATGGCGGTGAACGTGGTGCAGGCGGCCTGGAATGACGGGGCGGTGGTTGGGCGTCCGAAGCCGAGGACCTTCACGCCGCGCTCGCGCAAGTAGTGGGCCAGCGGGGTGTAGTCGCTGTCACTTGAGACAAGCGCAAAGATCTCTGGGGCAACGGTGTGGTGGAGATCGACGGCGTCGATCACG
>Ga0208823_1000575_pt1 | contig 31364 bp, 30 predicted proteins | sample AD_UKC075_MetaG_FD_184440 | JGI IMG/M metagenome (GOLD analysis project Ga0208823, IMG submission 184440) | Active sludge microbial communities of municipal wastewater-treating anaerobic digesters from USA - AD_UKC075_MetaG (SPAdes) (version 2) | ecosystem: Engineered > Bioreactor > Anaerobic >... | reverse complement strand
GCACAGAAAATGCCTGCACTCCCGGTGATATTTCCACCTGCTGCTGCCAGGCAATATCACCCTGCATAAACACTGTCAGCCGGGCCTTGGTGGTCACAGTGGACTCCACAGTGACCTCAGCCACCACCTGTTGGCCGGGCCAGGTGTTCTTGGGCAAGAGAATATTGCTTACCGCCACATCTTCCTTGGCATTGGCAGGGATGGCCACCACATCCACCGGGATGCCGGCAGCAGCCAGCATCTCTCCTGCCCTCAAGGCATCGCCGGTATTCTCGAGGCCATCGCTGATGAGCACAAGGCGACCGCCGCTTCCCGGCAGCAGACTGTAAGCCGATTCCAGAGCCTTTGCGATATCGGTGAATTCCTCGTCCACCGCCGAAGCCAGGGCCGGCAGTTGCTCCATGGAAAAGGGCTTAAGCAAGCTGGTATCCCGGCCAAAGCCCATCACTGCCCCCCGATCCCGGGAATCCTTGGCCCTGAGGCTTTCGCCAATCCAACTGCTGTAATCCCCCTCAACGGAGCGGGATTGATCCAGGAGGTAGACTACGGTGCGGCCCTTGACCTTGACCACCAGGTGGGGCTGGGCCAGAGCCAGCACCAGCAGGAGGATAATCAGCCCCCGCAGGGCAAGGATAAGCCAGCGGGAGTGCTGGGGATAGCGCTGTTTGCCTTGCCGCACCAGCAGCAGCAAGGCCCCGGGAATTAATAGCAATAAGAACCAAGGCCGACCAAGGCTAACCCCCATAGTTATCCACCCACCATTCTATGCCCACCAGAAGCAGGGCCGATAAAATCAAGGGCCATAACAGCGGCATGCCCCGTTCCCCCTTCCCCTTGACCTGGCCCCCGGGGGACTCCAGGATGTCCCGAGTCGCCACGCTGTCAGTAGTGACAGGAGGATTGAGGAGGATGAGCTCTTGAGTTTCACCTGTGACAAGGATATAGGCCCCTGCCCCCAGCCTGTGCCCCTGGGGCAGGGGGTCGCCGCCAAAGGACAGCACTGCCATTTCCCCTGCCGGCACCAGGTCGCCGTATCTCAGAAGGGTGGAAGGCTGACGACTGCCGGTGAAACTGTCGAGGACATTGCGCAAGAGGATTGGAAATGCAGGGCGCAGGGGCAAATCCCCTGCCTGCAGGGCAAAGCCAAAGACCACCAGAGGCAGGCCCTGCCTCTCCATAGCAGTTGCCAACAAGCCCCCTTCAAATTCCAACAGGCCGCTGCCGCCGACAATTGCCTTGCCAAAACCGATGCTGACATCAGAAAAATCCGCATGGGCGAGAAGGGGATGGGAAAGGGGCCGGTAAGCTTGAATTTTCACAGCCGCCCCCGTGCCAAAGTGGGGATTGGGATGGGGGGGATCGAAAACCAGTGTCGGTGCCGCCGGCAACTCCGAGGGCAAAAAGCCGTCAAAGACAAAGTAGTCATACATCCCGGCCATGGCGGCTTTATAGCTTGCCGGGGCAACCCTGCTGACAGAAATGTCGGGGTATAAAACTAAGGCCCGCTCCAGAAACAAATTTCCTTCGCTGACCAGCAGGAGTTTCCCTGCAGCATCCTGGTCCAGCAGGGAATAGTGGATGTTATCCAGCTCCAGCTGGTCCCCTGCACTGACTACCGCCGCAGAAATCCAGGGGGACTGAGGCAGGTTTCGCCATACCAGCACCTGGCGCTGTTGAGGATCCAGCTTAACTTCCCGCCTTCCCGTCAACTGCCCCTGGGCATCCCGAATTTCAATACTGGCAGCAGCGGCAACAGTGCCGTTATTGAACACAGTTACATATAACCTGTCTCCGTCGGAGACAGCATCTTCGATTAATAGATTCTCAACTTCCCCGCTGCCCAGGGCGATAAAATCGAAACCTCCTTCCGGCAGCCGTGCCAGCGGCCCAAAACAGCCTGCACTGTAAAGGATGATTGTCGCGCCGTCCTCAGCAGCAGCCATGTTGGCCGCCAGGGCCAGAGCAGCGTTGGGATTGGCCCGGGCTGAAGTTATCCCCACCTGGGCCAGGGCAGCTAAAAGGGCAGCGCTGTCGGTGCTGAAGCCGCTGAGGACCACCGCTTCCTCCCCCATGGCAATGAGGGCGACTTTGTCGCCAGGGGCCTTGCCTCGGATTCGCGACCGCACCCGCTCAACGGCCTGTTCCAGACGCGTGTCTCCGTCTTTTACCCCCATGGAGATTGAGGTGTCGATGATGACAATGCTGGTCTCCCCCGAACCGGCAAAGATGTTGAGGACGGGCCGGGCCAGGGCCAGCACCAGCAGCAGGGCCGTCAGCAGCTGCAGAGCCAGAAGCAGGCTGCGTAGCAGCTTCGACAGGCGCAAAGCAGGGCGATTTACCCGTTCCAGGCGCTGCCACAGCATAATGCTGGACACCGTCTGGGGGCGGGTGCGCTTTTTCAGCATATAGAGAATGATGATTGCCGGTATGACCAGGCCTGTCAATAAAGCCAAAGGCGTCAGCAGCTCCATAGATTACCCTCCTAACCCTTTAAGTTGTCCTCAGAATAGCAGGGGCAATTTCCACCAGAAAGTCCACCGGGTCGGTGCCCACATTGTACACAAAGGAACTGATGCCTAGGGAACGGCAATAGTCCCGAATCTCCCGGCGATGTTCTTCCCCCGCTTGCTTGTAAGCCGCCAGGGTAAACTGGTCCAGCTCCACATCCTTCCTGCCCCCTGTTTCCGAATCCACCAGGGTGAGGGGGCCGCGCCACTGGGGCTCAGCCTCGTCGGGGCTGATGACCTGGAAGACCAGCACCTGTTGGCGGGCAGAGACCAAGCTCTCCAAACCCTGGCGCCAGTCGCTGAGGAAATCAGAAATCACGACGGTAAACTGATGGGGGCGCAGCATTTTCTTCAGGGAAAGAAGCAGGGAACTGACATTGCCTGCATGTCCATACTCCTGCCTCTCAAGAAAGCCGGCAATGCGGGGCAGGGCGGCCCTGCCATGGACGGGGGGCAGGAAACTGCCGACATCCTTAGTCCCCATTGCCAAAGCCACCCGGTCATAGGAGCGGATGCTGATATACCCCAGGGCAAAGGCCAGGGCCAGGGAGCGCCTCCCCTTGGACCACTCTCCCCAAGCCATTGAGGCACTGCCGTCGATGACTATGTTGACGGTGGCATCCAGCTCGCTGCGGTTGAGGCGGGTATACAGGCGACGGCTGCGGCCATACAGGGCCCAGTCGATGCGGCGGATGTCATCTCCCGGCAGGTAGGGCCGGTAGTCGGCAAATTCCAGGGAAGTGCCAAATTTATTGGACAGGCGCTTGCCGCTGCTGGTCCCCGTCAACCCGCCTTTATGCCTCAGCATCAGCCGATCCAGCCGGGCAAGGTTGAGATCAAAAGGGGCCATGGGTCTATCCCCTTTCGGTGGCGTCAAGGATTTCAGCAATGATGGCATCGGGGTTGATGCCGCCCCCCAGGGCCTCGAAGTTCAAAAACAGGCGGTGGCGCAAGGCGGGCACACAGACCTTTTCTACGTCGGCAAAGCTGACGTTAAAGCGGCCCTCCAGCAGGGCCGTCACCCGGGCGGCCAGGATGATGCTTTGAATGCCCCTGGGGCTTGCCCCCACCTGGACGTATTCCTTGACCATGGGGGTCGCCGAAGGACTCTCGGGATGGGTGCTCACCAGAATCTTCAGAGCATATTCCAGCACCTTGTCTGCCACTGGCACCTCCCGGGCCAGGCGGTTGACCTCCAGGATCTCAGCACCCGTCATCACCGGCTCCAGTTCTGCCTGCGCTGTGCCGGTGGTAAGATTGACGATTTCCCGCAGCTCCTCAAGGCTGGGATAGGGCACCAGCACTTTAAAGAGGAAGCGGTCCAACTGGGCCTCGGGCAGAGGGTAGGTTCCTTCCATCTCCAGCGGGTTTTGGGTGGCGATGACGAAAAAGGGCCGGGGCAGGTCCCGGGTCTCCCCAAAGACTGTGACCTTGCCCTCCTGCATGCTCTCCAGGAGAGCACTTTGGGTTTTTGGCGTCGCCCGGTTGATCTCGTCCGCCAATACCAGACTGGCAAAAATGGGGCCGGGCCTGAACTGGAAATCATCCCTTCCTGTCAAGATGAGGTTGGTGCCGGTTATATCCGAAGGCATCAGGTCGGGAGTAAACTGAATGCGGTTATAAGATATGTCCAGCACTCTGGCCAGGGTGCGGGCAAGCAGGGTTTTCCCCAGCCCGGGCACCCCTTCCAGGAGCACGTGGCCTCCCGCCAGTAATGCGGTGAGAGTAAGGTCAATGACCTCCTTCTGGCCCACCATGGCCCGTCCGATTTCTTCTTTTACACCACTGAGTTTTTCTATTAGCTCCAGATTCATTTACTTACCCCCTTGGGGCGCAATCGCTTCGAAATAACTGCGCACAAAGTCTGCTAGCGGCCGCGGAATCGGGCTGCGGTTGAGGCGGCTCAAAGCCTGGCGCCGATAGCCGCTGAAAAATTCGGTATAGTCATCTACCAGGCCGGGATTGTTGGGAATCAATTCCCGCAAAGTATATTCCCCCGGTTCCCCTTCCCCGGATAAAATCACTTCCCCCTGGCCGGGTATATATACATAGCTGCTGGGTGAGGGGTCGGCGGTGCCGCTGCCGAAGCCTTCTCCTCCATTGCTGCCGGAGGATCCGCCTTCGCTGTTGCCTCCGCCTTCACCTTCGCCTTCACCCTCACCGCTGCCTTCGCCTTCACCGCTGCCTTCGCCTTCACCCTCGCCGCTGCCTTCGCCTTCACCTTTGCCGCTACCCTCGCCTTCGCCCTCACCTTCGGAATTCTCTTCACAGGCGCACATCTCCTCAGCCGCCCGCACTGCCTGTTGGAGATTCTCCCTGTAAGCAGAGGGATCCAGTTCTTCCAGCTGCTCTATTATTTGTTGCCAGTGGCTGGCTTCGGCGGCACTTGGGTTTGCTGCCAGTTCCTTCAGAGCAGAAGCCAAGTCCATACCCCCGGGCAAAGTCTCTGCCAGGTTATTCATGGCCTCAGCCAGTTGGGCGGCAAATTCAGGGTCGCCCAAGGCCTCAGCCAGCTCCTCAGGCGGCATATTCATTGCCGCCAGCAGTTCTTCCAGGGCAGATTCTATTGCTGCCGCCTGCTCCCTTTCTGATTCCAGCAACTCCAGGGCCTCCCGCAACAGGGTCTCGAATTCGCCGGGCGCTGTGAGGCTATATACCTGTTCCAGCAGATCCTCCAGCTGGGCTGCCAGCTCTTCCCCCAGGGGATTTTCCGGAAGCAGTTCGATAATCTCCTCAATCTGTTCCGCCGCCTCTTGCTGTTGCTCCAGGACCTCCCGGCGCTGGGCAATGGACTGGGCAAGGTGGGGAGAGAAGACAATGGAAAGTATCAGAATTACTGCCGCTGCCCCGGAGAGGAGGGCAGGCGCAAAAAAGCGCTTTTTGTCCCACCTGTACCTGGGCTGGCGGCGGCGGAAATAATCTGCCGTCTCCCGGCGCAATTGCTGCAACATGGGGCTCTGGCCCTGGCGGTTTTCAACCAGGGTCTGCACCCTTTCCTCACTGGCCAAATCTTTGTCCAGCCGCCGGGCAATTTCCAAATCCCCCGGTTGAACGCGCCACATTACCACCGCTACAGCAGCCGCAGCCAAAAAAGCAAGAGGCAGCCGCCAGGGAGACAGGGCGGGGAAAGGCGCCGCCAGCAATGTCACGCCGGCATAGGCCAGCATTGCCGCCGCCGCTGCCAGCAACAATGCTGCCAGCCAATATTCAACCCGGCACTTGCGCCGAACCTTGCTGAGCATTGTCAGTTCCTGAGGCCACGCCATGGCCTTCACTTCCTTTCACATGCAGTTAGCCTTTGCGTTTTCCCTTCAGCAGGGGATTTACTGCGCGGGTTGCCAGCCGCAGGCTCAGGGCTGCCAATACCCCCTGAACAAGCAGGGCAAGGTGCCAAATCTGCAATCCTCCCTGAAACCAATTGCTGTTTATAGAATTGACGATATCGGAAAAGAATTCGGGAAAGAGCCATCCCAATAGAGTCAAGGGATTAATGACCATAATAAGAAAGAAAGGAGCGGTGCCTTGCGTGCGCATCGTTATTGCAGTCAGTAAAGTGAACAACAGGGTTGACCCGCCAAGCATGAAGATTAGCAGGGCATAAGAGGCGATAATCGCTGCCACCGTCCGCCGAAAGAAGGCAGAAAACATCAGGGACCAGCACCCCACCACCAGAGCCACCGCCAGGATGAGTACAAACAGTCCCAGCACCTCCAGGGGAGAAACACCCCCCAGGAGAAAGACAAAGCCATACAGGGGCAGACTGGCGATAATAAACAGCACCACCGTGCTGAGAGTGGCAGTCAGCTTTCCCGTAACTATCTGAAAAGGCGTGAGCTGGGTACAGGTAAGCAAGTCAATGGTCTGGCGCTCCTTTTCGCCGCTGATGGCATTCCCCGCCAGGGCCGGCACCAGGTAGATGACAATGAGAAACTGGGCTACCGCCAGGAAAGTAAACAGGTTGCGGCCAATTTGCGCCATGGAGTTGTACCCCGTTGAAAACATGTAAAAGTTTGAAAGGAAAACCAGGACGGCAAAACCGCCTAACGCCAAGAGGTACAAAGATATCATGCCAAAAGTGCGCCAATTGCGCATGCGTGTCCGCAGCTCTTTAGCCAGGAGGGGGTTAATTCTCTTTTTAAGCATCCATCGCCACCTCCGTTATTTCCATAAACAGCTCTTCCAGATTGCCCTTGCTGGGAGTAAATTCAAAGAGGGTAAAGCGAGTGGCCAGCTCCCGCAGGAGGGCTGCCTGGGCCATGCGATCCCCGGAAAATACCACTTCCAGGCTGCCAGAATTTGCCAGAGTTACATCCCTGATCCCCTGTTGCTCCAAAAGCCACAGCCTTGCCTCCTCCTGACGGTCGGCAACAGTGACAATGATGACGGCATCCCCCTCCACCCGGGCCAGGACCTCGCTGACAGGAGCACTGAGAGCCAGGAGCCCATTATTTATTATCCCTACATGGGTGCAGATCTGGGACAGCTCAGCGAGAATATGGGAACTGATGATGATGGTCTTGCCCATAGCCTGCAGTTCTTTGAGGATGTTGCGCAGCTCAACCCTTGCCCGGGGGTCCAGGCCAGAGGCAGGCTCGTCGAGGAGCAGGACTTCCGGGCGATGAATCAAAGCCCTGGCAAGGCACAACCGCTGCTTCATCCCCCGGGACAAGTTGTTAACATAATCCTGGTTTTTTTCAGCAAGACCGACGAGCTCCAAAAGGCTGGGAATATCCCGGCGCACGTCTGCAAGCATGCGGCCGGAGGCCTCCCCGTAAAACTCCAGGTATTCATTTACCTTGAGATCATTGTAAACCCCGAAGAAGTCAGGCATATATCCGATGAGCTTGCGGGTATGCAGGGGATTGTCCTGGGCCTTGATGCCCCCGATGATAATCTCACCTGCAGTGGGGGCGAGAAGAGTTGCCAACATCCGCAGGGTCGTCGTCTTGCCGGCACCGTTGGGACCGACAAAACCATAGATTTGCCCCCGTTCAACCTGAAAATTGAGCTCCCGGACGGCGGCAAAATTCCCGTAGTACTTAGTAAGATCAATTACCTTAATCATTGGTTCTGCCCCCAAACACGGCGATATCTATCGAATCAAGATAAAAGCCAAAGTCGCCGGAATAGTCAATGCGCACGGTGAGGCGATTCTCAAAGACCAAGTCCTCAATACCCGGCAATAAAAATCCATCGGTCCCGGAGGCCAATCTCGGTGAGAGTTCCTCCCAGCGCTGGCTCTTATGATTGAAGACCGATATCTTTCCCTCGGCATCTCCCCAGAGATTATCCATGTACAGCCTGAATTCGCCACTGGAATAATCCAGGTTGTCCGGCAGGGAAAATATCAGGTCAACACTGTCCTTGCCATGGCTGAAAAAATGATAGTTTTTGATATAGTAGTCCTCTGTCACCGCCTGGCCTTGGACTGTCGGGTGTAATACCCCCCGGGGAATGGTTACTTGCCCTGAAGCTAAGATGTCCCGAACATCTATTGTTTGAACCCAGATATCCAGGGCTACAGTTCTGTTAATTCCTTCTACCTTCAGCTGGCCGGAATCGCCAAACCCCAGAAAGCACATATTCATGCCGTTAACGAAGGCGGAAGGGTCAAACCAGCCGCCGTAAAAGGAATTGTAGCGGGACAGGATAGTGTTAAGGTCGGGGTGAACCATGCTTGCCGAATCCTTTGTCTCTCCTGATGCCAGGGGCCCAACCTGAAGCCAACGATTCCCCATCTTGACATAGCTGTCAAAAAAGTCTTGCCCGCTGTTATTAGTTACCTTTGCTTCAAATCTGTCGGCACTGCCATTAATTCTGACATTAACTTCCACCGAGCCAGGCGTATCCACTACCTTTGCGCCAACAAAGTTTTGCACTGACCACAGAGGCGGGCTGTCGAGAGCCAGCATCTGGCGACCGTCCACAAACCGCGATGCAATCTCTTCGCTGAAGGGAACCAGATGGGCATCTGAACCCAAGGTCATCTTCCTGGTGTTGGGCACCATGACACCGCTAAAGCTCTCAACATTTGCCTGCTGCGCTGAAAACTGATTGATGACATTTACCTGGTAGAGAATAGCATCGGAGCCCCGGCCAATGCGCCCGTAAGCAAAGAAACCAGCGGTAAGGAGCACTGCCACTGCCGGAATGACAAACCACGCCCATTCCCGGCGGTCGAGTTTGCGCAGTACCACCCAGTTCACCGGTCCCACCAGGATAATATATCCCAGCAGCAGGAGAAAGAGCTTGCCAGGCGAAAGGGCTGCAGCCAGACTATCCTGGGAGATGCCGTTGAGGAACTGATTTATAATCCCTTTATTCAGCGTGGGTACAGCTTGCAGCGGCCGCAGTAAAAAGATCTGTTGCCAAAAGGTCTCGGCGTTGGCGGCATTGAGGAGAGGCTCTGCCTCAAAATCCAGAGCAGACCACAGGACACTGCCCTTGCCCACTTTTTTGGCCACTAGCAAGGGCTTGCCTCCAGGGGAGGAAATGAGGACTTCGCCTAAGTTCTCCCCAACAGCGACAGCATAATTGCCTTCCTCCAGAGAGGGCAGTCCCAGAGGGGATAATTCCCCGGCAGAGATGGTCTCTGCCCCCTGCACTCTGACGGGCAGAAGATCTGAGGGCACCGGCGCTGCGGATTGTTGCCAGCCGCTGCCTCCGCCAATAATGAGCAAGCCCCCCGATTCCAGCCAGTGCCTGAGATTGGCACTTTGCTGAGGACTGAGGGTAACATCGGGATTACTTAAGATAATCGCCCGGTAATTGAGGCTAAACTGGTAAAAGTCCAGGCTGCTGGGGTACATTGGCTGCACATCTAAATAGCTCAAGACATTGGTGATACGTCGGAAATCACTGAACTCCCTGGCCATTACCCCTGCTACCAAAGAAACGTCGGTGTAAGATCCCAGGGTGATAGTTTCCTGGCTCACCCCTCTCCCCTGCTGATCGAGAAGAGAGATTTTGTGCTGGCTGAATCCATTGCCAGAACTGAAACCCATGGGAGGCAAGTACAGGGTCAGGGTAACCGCTTTGCCGGCCTCGACAAATACTTCCCGGAGATATTCTCCCTGCAGCTCAACCAGGATGCTGCCCTGAAAATCACTGGTGCTCTTGTTTTCCACCCGCACGTCCATACGGTTCCAAGTGTTTTCGAAGATTCCGGCGAAGAGAGCAGCTTCAATATTAAACTCCTGCGCAGCCCGGGCAAACCCCGGCAGCAGAACCAGGAGAGACACTGCCAGGATAAGGGCCAGGGCTTTGTTAAGCCTCATCATTCATTCCCCCTACTCAGCCAAGCTTGGCTTTATTAATAGATAATAAAACATCCCGGATACAGGTACGCGTGAATTACAGCGCATGGTATACCGGGTTACCATAAATACCCTTCTACTGGATTATACCCACCGGGCCAAAGCAGTGTCAATGGGACCTTCTGCCTGCAGTCAGCACCCCGCGAAGGGGAGCAGCCGTCTCCACTGCAGCTATAACCACCCGCCCGATGCCCTCCTGGCCCAGGAGGAGGGTTGCCACTTCCCGGGCGGCCTTCTCCCTTGCCGGCGTATCTGCCTGATTGAGGAGCGGAATAACGGCATTGACCCCGAAAAATCTGCCGTAGCTCAGGGGGTGGCACATAACCCGGGCCACCATCCCGGGAGTAATCACTTCCCCGGCTCTAAGACCCAGATAACGGCAAGCCAGGGGCAGGCGCTGAAAATTACCTTCTCCCAACCTTTGCCCCAGGGCAGAGATGCCCGCCACCGGCACCACCAGGGTTTCCGGAGAACAAATTACCGGTTCATGGATGCCGGGAAATTTTAAGGGCAGGCCCTGGGAACCATCAGCCTCAATAATAATAGCATCTACCTGGGGCAGCCTGCGGATTTTTTCCAGCTGCCGGCAGGATATGCCCAGCACCTTGCCCCCCTCCATCCCCGAGCCGACAAAGACCGGGTTGGCCGCCGTCAGGCTGTTGCTGTCATGTTCCCCCAGGAGCAAGGGAATTTCGGGAGGCGGAGGGTACATGCGGGTAGTAGTGGTGAGGACCACTTGCTTCCCCTGGGCTGCCAGTTCCCGGCCCAGGAGATACAGGCTGGTGGTCTTGCCTCCTGATCCCACTAAGGCCACTTCGCGGTAGCGGGCTAATTCCAAGGCCTCGAAGAGTTTCATGGGGCAACACCGCCTCCCAAATGCAACAGTGCCTCCAGGACACCGCCAGCAATGGCGCGGGCTTTATCTGAGATTGTAAAACAATACTCCCGGATTCCCCGGGGGTCAATGTCCCCCAGCTTGGTGCCGGCATTAACCCAGGTGCCCGTCATCAGCAGGCCCCGCACTATGCCCCGGATGGGGGCATGGATGGGGTTGCCCTCCAGGCAACCGAATACATCCCCGGGAGCTAAAAGATCTCCGATTTGCAGGTTTGAACTAAATACCCCGGCCGCAGTACTTTTCAACACCCGCTCCTGCCGGTACCCGCCGATGTCCCCGGGATTGCCGGTATTGGCCATGGCGCTGCCTGAGTACAGAACCCGCCCCAGGTCGTGGCCGCGATTGGTCTCAATGACAGCATGGACATCGACTCCGGCAGTGAAACCCGGCCCCAGGCCAATCACTACCCTGGCCTCATCCATCTTCGTCCCCAGGTTTACCTTGGCCAATCTTGCATCCACCAGGGCGGCGACCTGCAGCGAGGCAAGGGTGCCTGAGCCAATCTCCCGGGTCAGCACCGGGATTTTCCCCTGGGAAGTCAGCGTCAGCGCCTCCGGGATGCTGTTTGCATGCACAGCCTCTACTCCTTCCACCCGGGTGCTGCCGGTGAAAACAGCCTGGGCAAAGGACACTCCCCGGCGCACCGCCAGGGGCTGGAGCAACTCAGTCATTATTACTCTGTAACCTGCTGCAAGGAGGCGATGGGCAGTGCCTGAGGCCATTTCCCCTGCCCCCCGGATAAGCACCAGCGGCATTGGCTTCACTCTCCCTTGGGCCTATACTTTTTATACTCATGGGGATAGTCGAGATCAATATAAACTGCAGGACTGTCCACCTGGTGAAATGTCACTGCATCGGAATGGAAGCGGAGGAGATTGCGCAGCCCTCCGTCACAATCCTCCCGGGCGAGGATTTCCGGCAGATACTTCTTGTGCACAAAGACGGGATGCCCGCGGCGGCCCCGGCAGACAGGAACCAGAAAGTCAGGAGGGCCCTCTCTCCATTGCCGGGCCAAAGCTGCAACCAAGGCTGGAGTGAGCAAAGGCTGGTCGCCCAGAAACAGGGCAAAGCCTTGAGAAGCAGGAGGGAAGTTGGCAACTCCTCTTTGAATTGAAGAGAGCATCCCCTGCTCATGGCGGGGATTATCCACTAATACCAGCCGGGGATCAGCTATAGCCCGGAGCACGGGCTCCACCTCCTGCCGCCCTGCCCCCAGCACTACCCGGACTTCATCATCGAACTCAGGACAAGCAAGCACAGTTTCGACTACAGTTTCCAGGATTGTTTTCTCCCCTTGCCAGGGCAACAGCTGTTTGAGCCTGCCCATGCGCCTGGCACTGCCGGCGGCAAGGATGACAGCAGTCAGCATTCCATTCCCTCCTTGCACTATCAGTTCTTTCAACAATTTTCTTCACTAAGGAGGAAAAAACCTGCAGGAGAAAAAAGGAATTTTACACCACAGTCCCCCGCCCTTAAATAGTTTAAACCGCACATTAATATTCTTAAGAAAAGGTCTTGACTTGCAAAATATATCTGTTATGATATAGGCACTTACATTAGGGGAGGTCAGATACATGAAATTTAAGCCTCTGCTGCGCATGTTTAAACTGGTGCCCAAACTCAGGAAGTGGGCCTGGGCGGCAGGGATCCTCATGGTGCTGGAAGGGATTTCGGCACCGGCAACGGGGGAACTCCTGCGCCGCATGATTGACGCGGTTTTTCAGCCGGGAGCTGCCAATTTCGGCGTCCTGGTAGCGGCGACAATCCTTGTAATTGCTAGCTTGGGCCTCGTTGTCCTGATCAGAACCAAGGTCCTTGCCCAAATCTCTGAACGGGGGGCGGGAGAATTGCGGCGGCTGGCGGTAGAAAGCCTGCTGGAAATGCCGGTTTCCAAACTGGATACCATTCATACCGGCGACCAGCTCTCCCGCTTGACCAATGATGCCGGTGTGGTTCGCCACTACCTTTATTTTCAGCTCTTTTGGCTTTTCAGCCTCCCCCTGGGAGGGATTCTGGGGCTTGCCTACCTCTTCTATTTAGACTGGGTAATGACCCTCATTCTCCTGGCAATTATTCCTGTTTCTATTATTATCACTGCTAAGGTCTCCAAGCCGGTGGAGAAAATCAGCGGCCAGCTCCAGGAAAGTCTGGCCCTGGTCAACAACAGCACTCAGGATGCCCTGGGAGGGGCAGAGGTGGTCAAGGCCTACAACCTCCAGGATGAAATGCAAAGGCGGCAGGACGAGGCCATTGTCGCCACCATTGTCCAGGGCAGGCGCCTGGCACGCCAGCAAGCTTTTGTCCGCATGTGCTCGGTGGCATCAGGCTTTATCCCCTTTTTTCTTCCCCTCGCCATAGGCGGCTGGTTTGTAGTCACTGGCCGCATGACCCCGGGCAGCGTCATAGCCTTCATGAATATGATAAACACCGTATCCCATCCTCTGTCCCGGCTGCCCCATGCCATGAGCGAGCACCAAAAAGCCACTGCTGCCTTTGAACGCTTATACGAGCTCATCGACCAGCCCCGGGAGAGGCAGAACGGGGAAGTATTCAGCAATGGCCAGGAGGTTATTCTCGAGGCTAAGGATATCACTTTTGCTTACAATTCCGAGCCGATTCTCAAGGGCCTCAGTTTTCACCTCCAACGCGGGGAGACGGTGGCATTGGTGGGGCCCAGCGGCGCAGGCAAGACGACAGTCTTTAAAGTCCTGGTGGGCTTTTACCCTCCCCAGGAAGGGCAAGTCCTCCTCTACAATCAGCCCCTGGACAAGTGGAAGCTGTCGGCAGCCCGCAGGCAAATGGCCATGGTCAGCCAGGATACCTTTTTATTCCCCGGCACCATCGCCGAAAACATAGCTTTGGGCAAGCCCGATGCCAGTCGGGATGAAATTGAAGCGGCTGCAATCCAGGCCAATGCCCATGAGTTTATTGTCCAGCTGCCCAATGGCTACGACCATGTCCTGGAGGAACGGGGTGCCAATCTTTCCGGCGGCCAGCGCCAGCGCCTAAGCCTGGCCCGGGCCATTCTCCTCGATGCCCCCCTGCTCTTGCTGGATGAAGCCACATCGGCCCTGGACACCGAATCGGAACGCCTGGTCCAGGATGCCCTGGATAAAATGGCTGCCAGCCGCACCACATTAGTAATTGCCCACCGCCTTTCCACTATCCGCAATGCCGACAGAATACTGGTCATCGATGAGGGACGGATAGTTGAAGAGGGCAAGCACCAGGAGCTCCTGGACCGGGGCGGCTTGTACCGCCAGCTCTACCTGCGCCAGCTCGGCACAGAAACAGAAACAGGAGGTGTGGCCTGATGTTTAAAAACCTGAAGCGCCTCATGGCGATGATCCCCAGGAAAGGCAGGTATTTCACCGGCCTGGCAATCATCGCCCTGGTCTCTGCCAGTATTAATATCCTCACTGCCTTCTCATTAATGCTCTTTGTCAGGGCGGCCCAAAGCAGTGATCTGCAAGTCCTCTACTCCAGCATCGCCTATATGTTTGGGGGCCTGGTGATGTTCATGGTGCTAATGCCCCTGGGCAACTGGCTCTATGAAACTGCCGTTGTCGGCGGCACTGCCAATATACGCTCCCTGGTATTTAAGAGCCTTATGCGGGTAAAGTCGCGCTGGCTGGATGCCAGGCACAGCGGCGATCTCACTTCCCGGGCCACTAACGACATTCAAACTGCAGAAAAAGCATACAGCATGCAATTGGTCATGGTAATAGAAACTGTGCTGGAAGGACTCTCCTCGGCTGTCGTCATGTTTATCGCCGATTGGAAACTGGCCCTCTTCGTGCTGGCCCTGGGGGTTGCTCACCTGGTTATCAACAGTCGGCTGGCAAAGCCCATGGACAAAGCTGCCGAAGCGGTCCAGAAGGCTCTGGGAGTGGTTACCGAACGCATCTCCGACATCGCCAACGGCAACCAGGTCATCCGCATGTTTGACAGCCGCAAGAGGGCGGAGGAGAAATTCCTGGAAGCTAATAATGATGCTGTCAACAAGGGGCTGACCCGCACTAAGTATGCAGCCAGGGTCAACGCCTTTGCCACCTTCAATGGCAACTTCTTTTTTCTCATCGTCGTGTTTGTCGGCGGCTATCTCGTCCTCAGAGGTTGGTACCAATTGGAAACCATCGCCCTCTTTGTGCAACTGCAAAACGGCGTGAGATTTTTCTTCTCGGCCTTTGGCTATTTTCTTGCCGACCTCAAGTCCTCTCTGGCGGGAGGAAAAAGGGTGCTGGAAGTCCTCGATGCCCCTGCCGAGCCCCAGGTAATAGAACTGCCCTCCGTTCCCTCAGCGAGCAATGCTGCCGTCAACATGGAGGCCGTGTCCTTTGCCTATAACGGCGACGACACTGTCCTCCGCGACATCAACCTGGAAGTTGCTGCCGGGGAGACTGTCGCCCTGGTGGGTCCCAGCGGCGGCGGCAAGAGCACATTGTTCAAGTTGTTGCTGGGTTACTACCCTCCCGGCAGCGGCGCCATCTCCATATTGGGGAAGGGCATAGACCAATATTCTCTCACTGCACTGCGGGAGAAAATTGCCTACGTGCCCCAGGAATCCTATCTCTTCAGCGGCACCATTGCCGAAAACATTGCCTTTGGCAAACCCGGCGCCAGTGAAGAAGAGATCATTGCCGCTGCCAAGGCGGCATATGCCCATGATTTTATCACGGAACTGCCGGAAGGCTATCAGACTCCCGTCGGAGAAAGGGGCAGCCACCTTTCCGGCGGCCAGCGCCAGCGCATAGCTATCGCCCGGGCAATTCTCCGGGATGCCCCCATCCTCCTCCTTGACGAAGCCACCTCCTCCCTGGATACCGAATCCGAAGAGCAGGTCCAGCTTGCCCTCAGCCAGCTTAAACAAGGGCGAACCACTCTCGTCATCGCCCACCGCCTGGCCACGGTGCAAAATGCCAGCCGCATCCTGGTCATTGCCGAAGGGCAGCTGGCGGAAGAGGGCAGCCATCAGGAACTCCTGAACTTAAAGGGAATCTACCGCCGCCTCCACGATATGCAGTTTGCCGAAGACCTGCAGAGCGCAGGCTAGAAAACCCGGCCAAAAGGCCGGGTTTCTTTATAAGTAGAACCGCCTCTAATATTGGGGTATACTCATTATTGAGGTGATTCCATGGAGCCCTTAGTCCTGCAATATCAAGATATCATCCTCAGAGACCGCATTCCCGCCGACATTCCCGACCACCGGCGCTGGCTCAGCACCGAGACCGCCTGGCTGGAATGGGATGCCCCCTGGGAGAGCAATAATCCCAACTTCATCAGCAGGTACCTGGAGCATATGGAGAGGCAACTTCAGGAACCCCTGCCTGCCATCCGCAGGACTTTGGAAATCTGCCACCGTGACGGCACCCATATCGGCCTGGTCAACGCCTACTACATTGACGGAGACAGAGAAAGGCTTGCGGTGGGTATCGGCCTGCGGGAAAGCAGTTACTGGGGAAAGGGCCTTGGCACTATGGCCTTTCGCCTCTGGCTGGCCTATCTGTTTGCAGCTACCGGCAACAAGGGCATCTATTGTCAGACCTGGTCCGGCAACATCAGGATGATGAAGCTGGCTGGCAAGTGCTGCTTCAGCCTGTGGGAACGGAAAAAGGACTTTCGGCAAGTCAAGGGACAGCCCTTTGATGCCCTCACTTATGTCCTCCGTCGCGAGGTGTTTTGGGCCATGCATCCTGATCTTGCGCAAACATTCCAGCAAAGGAGAGCGTAGATGAAGAAAATTTTTAGCTTCCAAACCCGACCGCAAAGGGCACTGCTTATCCTGGCGGCTGTCTATGCCCTGCTCACCGCCCTCTATCCCCTGTTTAACCACCCCCGGGAAACTACATACTGTTTAAGCACAGCCCTGGATGAGGGCATTCCTTTTTCCGGGGTCTGGATACTGCCCTATGTCAGCTGGTACCTCTTCCTGCCGGGAGTAGTCCTGCTCCTGGGCCTTAAAGATAAAAGACAGTGTGCCCTAACCTTGCTGACTATGATTGCAGGCCAGCTCCTCAGTTACTTAACCTATTCCCTTTTCCAGACCACTGTCCCGCGCCCCGCCATCCCCGGCACCGACCTGTTTTCCCGGCTGGTACAGTTAATATACAGCATTGACCAACCCTATAACGCCTTCCCCAGCCTCCACGTCCTCATCACTTACGCGCTGATGCTGGGAGCTGCCAGGGCAGAAGGATTGACCAAGGCCGCCCGGGCGGCAGTATGGATTATGGGCGGGGCAATAATTCTCTCGACGGTTTTTGTCAAGCAACATGTGGTGGCAGACCTCCTGGGGGGCATGGTTCTGGCCCAGGTTGTCCACCTGCTGCTTACACATTTCCTGGGCCCCAGACTTTCCGCCCAATGGCAAAAAACAAGTTGAGCCCCGAGGGGCTCTAATTTTCTTTGGCGTAAATATCCACAACTTCTGTCCCGGGGAAGTAATGCCTGATAATTTCCCTGGGGCTCCAGCCCCGGCGGGCAAGTTCCTTGACTCCATACTGGCTCATGCCCACCCCATGGCCATTACCGCCGCCATAGAAGCTCAAGCGCACCAGTGAATCGCCCTGCCATTCCTTGTCCCAAAAGACAAAGGCACTGGGGAGAAAGGCAAGGTCTTTGACACTGCTGCCGTCATGGCGCTGCAGGGAGAAGCCCTTGGGTGCCAGGAGCTGGCGAATATAATATTCCCGGGAGATTCTCCAACTGCCCAGGCTGCCCCTTACTTCCACTGCCTTCAGAATTCCCCCCTCGCCCCGCTGGACAGGAATGAGGTCAAGAAGCTCACCGATGGGATTAGGGGGCACTTCTGCAGCAGCAATGTACTCATCCCCCTCCAGCCTTTCCACGCACTGGGCATCGGCCTGAAAGATATCCTCCAGGGCCTTCTCCAGCATAGGCGTCAGCTGGCTGGCGGGCAGGGAAAAATGCCACCGGAACCAGGGGGATTGCTGGTCATAGGCCTCGGCGGGGGGATTGAGGATAAAATCTCTGAAGCTCTCTTCATCGCCTATTTCCAGGGTGCCGGGAAACTGAGGCCGGGAACTGAGCCAGGCCACTGGCTTGCCGAACCAGACTTCATGGGAATTGGCGGAAAATCCGCAGCTGGTAGAAAAATAACGGATGTCAGCAGGCCTTTCTCCCGCCGCGATAATCTGCCCGCGGGTGGCAGCCACAGCCTCCAGGGCCACCGGGTTGGTGCCGCTGTTGTTGTAAACCTGGCTGAGGACGCTGTCCACCACATGGGCAGAAGTGGATTGCCAACCGGAAGCCTCCATGTTGCTCACTGCATATGTCCTGGCAGCAATAGCCTGAACCGCCATGGCCTCGGGGCCAAAGGAGCTGGGCATCTCGCTGGGAACGACATAGCAGAGATACTGCTCCAGGGGCAGTTCATTGGCAATAACCAGTCCCCCCTGCATGGGGGCCACCTCCAGGGAGCCAAAATACGCCGGCCGCTTGCCGGAGCGGGTAATGGAAGCAACAGTCAGAGGGGTATCTTCCAGGGAAGTGAAGAGCAGGCGATGACTATAGACCTCCTCCCCGAATCCTCCCGACAGCTTTATGCCATTAGCCGTAGGCTCCAGGGATACAGTGCCGGCAGCCAGCTGCCGGGAAAACCCCGTTACTGCCTCAGCTACCTGCCAGCGGCCAGAGGAACTGATGGTAACCCGGGGATGAAAGACACTCTTATGATCCGTAGTGCTGATATTGACGCGAATGAACTCATACCCAAAGCTTTCCGGGGCTAAGGCCGCTGCCAGCTTGCCATCCCAAGCAAAGAGTTCCACTGCCTCCATGCCCACCAGCAGCCTCCCTGGCTGCCCCTGGACAAAGGAGCGGAACCAGGGCTTGTTTTCCACCCAGCCGCTGCGCAGCCACTCCCAGTGCTCTCCTTGCACCGTAAGCAACTTATCTGTCCCCAGAGGGACCAACTCCCGGGACGCCACCACCTTTTCCCCGATTTTCAGGTTCAGGCGAGGCAGGCCCTGCACAAGGGCGACGTCCAGTGTCGTCGCAGGGGCCCGGGAGACCCGCCACCGGCCCTTGTCCTTAGTTAATCCCAGGACAATGCTCCCCTTTTCTCCCTCTGCCTGCAGATTAATGACGGCCTTTGCCTTGCCAAAGAACACCCGCCTCAGGGAGGCAATCTCCCACTGAGGGAGGCCAAATTCCTGCAAGGCCTCGGCAAACCCCCGGACGGAAGCAGGGGAATCCTCTGGGATTTTATCCCCGGCAATGCCGGCCAACAGCTCTGCAACGGCTTTTCGGGCTTCCCCCAAATCCCGGGAAGCAATAAAGTACACCACCAATGCCACAGCCAACAAAATGGCTGCTGCCAGGGCAAGCTTTTTCATTCTTCCCCTCCTCGCCGCGGCGGTGGCGGACCAATATACTGATAGTAATCGCATTCAATACGGCCATTATACAACTTGCGTTTTTTGTCTGCCCTGCGGCCGAAATATTTCTCGAACTCAGTGTCACTGGTGATGACGTAAAGGGACCATGTATCCCAGGGGGCAAAGACTTTGCCCATTTCCCGGTAAAGCTCCCGGGGAGCCTGCAGCCTTTCGCCATAAGGTGGATTGGTAATAAGGCAGCCAAACTGCACAGAAGAACGCACTTCAGCCAGCTCTCGCCGCTGGAAGTGAATTTTGTCTCCCACCCCGGCATTGTCTGCATTGCTGCGGGCTATTGCCACCGCCCTTTCGTCAATATCTGATCCTTGGAGCTTCAGAGGATTGTCTTCCATTGCCTGACTGGCATCCCTCCTGGCTGCCTGCCACAATTCTCTGCCCAGTTGGGGCCAGTCTTCAGCAGCAAAACGGCGGGTAAGACCGGGAGCAATATTGTCTCCTATCATTGCCGCCTCAATCAGGATAGTCCCGGACCCGCAAAAGGGGTCCAGCAGCAGGCGATCAGGCCGCCAGTGGCTCAGTTGCACCAGGGCCGCAGCCAGGGTCTCCTTAAGGGGTGCCTGTCCCCCTTGTGTCCTGTAGCCTCGCTTGTGGAGCCCTGCACCACTGGTGTCAATGGTCAGGGTTGCCTTGTCCTTCAAGAGGGCAACCTGCACCGAATAAAGGGGGCCGGTTTCCTGAAACCATTGCACCCGGTATTTCTGCTTCAGCCTTTCGACAATGGCCTTTTTCACTATGGCCTGGCAATGGGGAACACTGTGAAGTTGGGATTTTACAGACTTGCCCTGCACCGGGAATTCGCCGTCTTTGGGAATCCAGTCTTCCCAGGGCAAGGCCTTGGTCTGTTCGAATAGCTCATCAAAGGTCCTGGCTTCGAATTCCCCCAGCAGCAGCTGCACCCTGTCCGCTGAACGCAGCCAGAGGTTGGCCCTGGCTATAGCCTCGGGAGCCGCGGTAAAATGCACCCTACCATTTTCCACTCTTTGCCGGGAATAGCCAACGGCCTTTAGCTCCCTGGCCACTACTGCCTCTAAACCAAAGGCAGCTGTGGCAATAAGACTGACTTCCGCCATATCATCACTCCTTTTCCCGAAAATAAAAAGTGGGCCATAGGCCCGATCAGTTACTCGTATAATTCTAGACTGTCAATAATATGCCGGAAGAGTGGCGCGTATTGGGAATCAGTACCGCTGGAACAAGTCAAGGTGATGACATATGTAAATGTCTGGGGCTGCAGATTGGCGGGCTTATAAGTCCGCTTGAAGTATAGCTGATGCTTGTTGACCAGAGAGCCATCCTCTCTGCAGGAGACAATGGTATACAACGCCTCACCCAGGCCTTTAATAAAGACTGATTCCTGGGAAAGTACTTTGAATATCTCCGGCTTATTGTCGACACGATGGGCGTCAGGGTTAAGAGCCAAAGCCCCCAGGAAACTGATGTCCAGCGTCCCACGCAAATCATCCTTGAAAACTACCTGGGATTGGGCATCATAATAGAGACTCCAGCCCACTCCCGGAACTTCCATTTTAATACCATAATCGGAAAAGTCCATTGGCACCCATTGCACGCTGGGATCAAAATGGGGGCCTTCTCCAGCGTCACTTTGAAGTTGCGAAACGAAGGCATATGCAGCACCGGCCACAAGGGCAACAGCCAATACTGCCATAATTATCTTAACAGCCATGGACCCCCCACCCGATGGCTTCCTCGTGGCCAATGAACGACCGCAGTTGGAACAAGACTTAGCCTTATCGGGCATTTCGTTGCCACAATCAGGACATAACATAGATTACCCCCCTCAGCATTGCTTCATAATTAGTTCTACAGAGGGGGGTTAAAATCCTGCTCAGATTACATAATTTTGATTATATTTCACAAGGATCATTCGCAATGAAGACCTTGAGTTGTGCATCGCGGTTGGGAACTAAGTAAATACTGGTTTGGGCATCCCATCTCTCCTGAACCGGGTAGACTACCATCTGAGCCTCTTTGCGGTCTTTGACAATGCAGGCACAGACATCGGCCTCCCATTCCTGTTCCACAATCAAAACCTTAACTGCCATCTCATCCCCCCCTTATAAGGATGTTACTTCACCAAGAGATTATACACCATCCGGGTGTCGAATATTGCCGAAATCCCTTGGCTCGCCTTTTCATTATATAATACGCCAGCGGAGAAGATTTTCTGGCAGTAGGATTAGACTTGCAGGAAATTAATATAGGTCAGCGCCAAAGATTTTCCAGGCCCTGGTATATTCTGCGCGGAAAGAGGGCCAGCCAACTGAGCAAATCCACTTCACAAAGGCGGGTAATGGCAAAGGCACCGGTGGCCATTAAGGCAGACTCTACCCAGACAACGCCAAGACTGAAGCCAAAGGCGATGATGACAAAGGTCACCGTCGTCATAAAGGCCAGGTTAATGCCTATGCCTTCCCAGGACCAGGTGTCGCTGATCATAGCGCCGGTTAAGGCTGTAAGCAAAACAATGACAGCTGCCACTAAAAAAAGCGGGATAAATACCGGGTAGCGCACTGCCACAAAGATATAGCCCATGGGGGGGATACCCAGGGTAAGGAACACCAGCACGCCGCCGTGATGCCATTTTGCCAGCAAATAGTAGACAAGAAGACAAAGAACCACCGCTCCGGCCCCACTGATGAAGTATAAATATGCATCATCGGTAATTGCTCCCAACCGCCACAATATAAATGCCGGCACCAGAGCAACTATGCCTGCACTCAAGTCTTTCAAGGGGATCACCTCAAAAAATTATTTCGACACCCAATTGATCTTCCCTTTAAAAATCAACCTGCCGGGGGCAGGTTGCCTAAAATTTAAAGGATTTCGCTATAGGCTCGGAGGACATCGCCCTTGGTGAGGATACCCACAAGCTGGTTGTCATTATCGACGACGGGAAGCAAGTCCACCTCATGCTGGAGCATTAAGGAAGAGGCCTGCGCAATGGGCTCATCTGCATTAATCACCAGCACCTGCTCTGGCCGCAGAAGCTCGCTGACAGTTCTGCGATGCAGGAAGTGAGCGATGCGGCGCTTGTCTGGTTCGATGGCGACTTTAGTGGAAGCAAAGGGAATGGGCATATCGGTATCGATACCGGCCTCCTGGTTTTGCAAGGCGCAACAGGCGCAAAACTCTCGCATAATCATCTTCTCATCGACTACGCCTACAACTCTTCCTTTGTCGACAACAGGAATACCGTCAAAATTGTGTTCTTCCAGTATCCTGAGGACGTCATACAAACTGACCTCAGGAGTGACTGTATATACATCTTTTGTCATTATGTTTTTTACATACATTTTGTTACCCCCATTACTCTGGTAATATTGTCCTCTCTGACGGGCACTTTGTCAACCCCGCCGCCTGCTGCCATGATATAATATACAAAACACTCTCTTAAGGAGGGCAGAAGGATGAAGGAAGTATCTGCTGCCGTGTTTGTGGGCGCAGTCCGCAGCCTCCAAAGCTACTACCCCCTGTTTGCCATACTGATGCTTGCCATCGCTGTTAACATCGCGATGCTTGTCTGGCACCGGAAAAAAAACCGCAAAGAATGACAGGCAACAGACCTGTTATTTATCTTGCTGCTGACTGCACTGACAGGATCCGTCTCTGGCCTCAGCGGCCCGGAGGGCAGAAATTATCTTCCCGATAACCTCCGCAGTGGGGGCCTGGCCATTAAACCCAGCATAATCTGCATCCCCCCAAAGGTTGGTGCGGGAATAACCTGCGGCTGCCTCTGACATTATAGCATAGCAGTCGAGACAGGGAACTGCGGCAGGGTTTTTCGCCAGGCGAATAAAGCAGTCATCTCCTTGCTGGTAGCCCACCAGGGCAATATCTGCTCCCAGTTCCACCAGCATCATGGCAATGTAGTATACATAATTCTTGCGCACAACGGCACTGACCGCCAGGCAGTTTCCGATTCTGTGCAGCTGGGCGGAAAGGGCCGCCTCCAGCCGTATCTCCCGGTCAATCCGGCTGCTTATGCGGAAGATGTCCAGAAGTTGCTGGAAGCTGACGCCGCCTTCTTCCAGGATGGCGGCCAGGTCGGCAATGGTGCTGTTGGCGGCAGTGGCCAGGTACCTGGTATCCCCAATAATCCCTGCTCCCAGCGCCAGGGAGTGATAACTCTGCAATTTATACCCCAACCGCTGGCAGATTCTCCATACCAGCAAGCAAGTGGCATCTGCCTCCTCGACAAATGCCGCCAGGGCGCCCCGGGCCAGGGTATTGTTGCTGTGGTGGTCCACCAGCAGGTATTTTGCCGGGACACAGTCCGGCAACTGCTGGGCATCGGCGGTATCCACCACAATTGTCAGGTCATAGTCCTCGGGGTTGGGGCCATAGACAATCTGCATCTTCAGCCTGAATTGCAGCTCCCGGGCATGTTCGCTGATGGTCCTGGGAACCCCGGTCTTCCCTCCCAGCAAATCTGCCAGCACCCAGGCAGCTCCCAGGGCATCGCTGTCAGCATCGTCGTGACAGAGGACCAGCACCTTCTTGCCCCGGTATTCCGCCAGCACATCCAGGAATCTACCTGGTATCACGAAATTCACCCCAAATCTTCACTTCGGGTTCAAGGCGAACATTGTGCCTTTTCTCCACCTCTGCCTGGACCTTGCGAATTAAGTCGTAAATATCCTGGGCTGTTGCCTGCCCGGTATTGATTATAAAGCCGCAGTGTTTTTCGGAAACCGCTGCCCCTCCCAGGGCAGTTCCCCTTAAATTGCAGGATTCTATCAGTTGGCCGGCATAATGCCCTTCCGGCCGCTTAAAGGTACTGCCGGCGCTGGCGGCTTCCAGAGGCTGCTTCTCCCGGCGGCGGCGGTTGAAGTCATCCATCTTCTCCTGAATAGCCAAGGGGTCCCCGGGCACCAATTCTAATTCTGCCTCCAGCACTACATGGCCGTTGTGCTGAAAAACACTGGATCTGTACGCCAGCTCCATCTCTTGGGCAGCAAAGGTAACCAGTTCTCCCTGGCTGTTTACTGCCTGTACCCGCCGCAGCACATCCTTCATCTCGCCGCCATAGGCCCCGGCGTTCATGACCACGGCGCCGCCCACAGAACCTGGAATCCCGGCGGCAAATTCCAGGCCGGTAAGTTTATTCACCAAGGCAACCGAACTTGCCCTGGGGAGGGAAGCCCCGGCCTGAGCAATGATCTTTGCCCCGGCAACGGTGATTTTCGCAAGGTTGTCCGTCAGGGAAATTACCACACCTTCCAGGCCCTGATCGCTGACCAGGACATTGGTTCCCCTGCCCAGCACACGCCAGGGGATGTCCCTGGCACTGCAAAAAGCTATTATCTCTGCCACCTCATGATAAGCTTTGGGTTTTACAAGGTACTCCGCAGCGCCGCCTACTTTCAATGAAGTATATTGAGACAAGGGCTGCTGCCGGAGCACTGCCTCTGCCCCCACTATCTTTTCCAGGCCTTCTTTAATCATGGTCTACTCCCCTAATCATTATTTTTAAACAGGATTGCCCCAGGGCACATTTACATTCTCGCTTACAGGAAAACATTGGCCCCATGGCGAACTATAATGACAACAACTTCCGGGAGGAATTAGCATGAAGCCTGCTACACCGAGAAGGATATGGGCCGCCTGCAGCTATGTCCCTGTAATTTCCGCCCTGCTCCTGTTTTTTAAGGGCAAGGATTCCCTGATATTCTTTCACGCCAGACAAGCTCTGTGGATATGGCTGCTCTTTGTGCTGGCAGTTGCAACTGCAATGCTGCCAGGGCCCTTCTTTGCCCTGCTAAAATGGCCCCTTGCCATTACTGCTGCCTTGCTCTTTCTCTCACTGCTGTTCCAGGGCATTGCCGATGCCCTGAGGGGCAAAGCCAATCCCCTGCCCCCCTTCGGGGACTATGTGCAAAAGAAGAACTTTTTCCTCAGCTTAAATAAATAGCCCCAAGGGGAAAAGAACCCGGCCGGGTTCTTTTTATTTGAGTTCCAGTTCCTGTCCCGGCTCCATGACCTCCACCCGGGAAAGGCCTTTCGCCTCTACTGCCGCCTTAAAGAGATGAGGGTCCTGAATAATCAGTTCATTTGTATTGTAATGCATAGGGATTACCACCCGGGGGCGCAACATCTCCACTGCCAGGACTGCGTCAGAGGGCCCCATAGTATAGTTGTCCCCAATTGGCAGCAGGGCATAATCAATATTCTCCAGCTTCGCCAGCAGTGCCATATCCGAGAACAGCCCGGTATCGCCGGCAAAATAAATACCTGTCTGATGAAAGTTCAGGTAAAACCCGCAGGCCAGCCCCCCGGCCACACCCGCCCCGTGAAGGGCAGGGGTAAAACGCAGGTAGCCAAAGGGGAAATTGGCCCTGCCGCCGATATGGCCGGTGTGGATGCGGCTGACACCCTGACTGCGACACAGGTTGCCCACCTCAAAGGTGGAAACTAACACTGCGTTATTATGCTGACATATTTCCACGGCATCACCCAGGTGATCGCCATGGGCATGGCTGACCAGCACATAATTTACCTTCAGAGATAAAGGCGTGTGCTCTCCTGCACCAGGATTGCCATTGATATACGGGTCAAAAATCACACTGTCTCCGCCATTGCTTAACACAAAGCAGGAATGGCCCAAATAAAGAAGTTTTGTCAACGGGTCTTCCCCCTTTCTGCCTGATAGTATTCCGCACTCAGTATTCCCAGGACAGTGCCCTTACAGCAGTCCGAGTTTTTCCGCCTGCTTGCGGACGCTTTCCTTTACCATGGTTTTCAGTTCCTCCGGGGCCAGGACTTCCACCTCGGTGCCCATGCTGAGGACCCAGGCGAAGATCTCGTCCAGCATGCTGACGGTCTTGTGGTACTCCAGGCTGCCATCGGGCAGGTCCTTTAACACATCAGCCTTGTTTCCCATATACTCTTTGATGAAGGGACTGTACTCGGGTGTAAAGCGCAGCACAACCCGATAATCCTCTTCTCCCTTCAGGGCCAGCCAGCACCTCTTGCTGTACTCCTCATAGTCAAAGGAAGGATCGGGCTCAAAATATGTTTCCAGGATTTCTGCCTCCTGTATCCTGTCCAGGCGAAATTCCCGGATAGAATCGCGGGAGGTGCACCATGCCACTATATAGTATTGCTGCCGGAAGTAAATAGTATAAGGGTGGATAATCCGCTCCGAGGACTCACCGGAGGCAAAGGCATTGTACTGGATCTTTACAGCCTTCTGCAAGCGGATGGCATCGGCGAACACCTGCAGGATTTGCGCTCCCCGGCCTTCGCTGCCGGAAAACTCCACCCGGAAATTCTGGTATATTTCTTGGAGGTATAAGCGCTGAGGCTCCGGCAGACCTGCAATCAGGCGCTGAGTCAACTTAATGCCGGCCTCGGTTATGGGATCGCGGCCCAAACTCTCCAGCAACCTGTTGACAAAGATCACCGCCATCAGCTCGGCGAAGGAACAATAGATTTCCTCCAACTTAAAGGAATCCAGCAGCATATAGTATGTCTTCTGGCCCCTCTGCTCTTCGGTAACGGGGAAAATAGCGCTGAGGTCGTCGATATCCCGATAGATTGTGCGCAGAGAAACCTCATCTGGCAGGCTCTTTGACAGCTCCCTGTGCAGATCCTCGGCAGTGCGCCCGTTCTTGCTGCTGGCCAGAGCCCGCAATAAAAATTGCTGACGCACCACGGCATTCGTACTCATTTTCTGACCCCCTGTATTCCTTGTCCTTCTATATTCGACTAAAAGCTGCCAGTCTCCTGCATAATCCCGGAATCCGCATACCAAAGCCAGACTGCTGTCTGGCTGTTAGTCCCAATTAAATTCTTCTACATACAGGGTCCACTCTGACAGATAAGAGGCTTCTCGGGGGACCCCTCCTTTGACCATCACCCGGTAGTCCTTGCACTCCGTCCAGCCTCCTTTAAAGCCCAGCTCCGGGGCGGCAGCAACCTGCCTGGCCAGCTCTGTCAAGGTGTAATAGGGAATGGGGGGAGAATCGTCCTGCCACTGCAAATTACCTGCATCCAAATCCAGCAGCATTTTGTCCCTGTCATACTCCAGGCGCATTGCCCCCCGGGGCATTGTAATATCCAGGACAAGGGTCTCACCCCGTGTTTCCGCTACCGTCATCTCAATGTCACCGTCATCCTGATGGAAGACAATGCGGTACCTGGCCTGCCACTGCCTTTGCTCAGCAGCTGTTGCCCATTCCCGGGCCCGGGCGGCGGAATTGCACCCCCCTAAAAGCATAAGGGCAGCCAGCAACAGCGCTGCCAACCTGGTCCCCTTAAGCCGCGATATATTCACTGGAATCCCCTCCAGTAAATTATATCTCTTCCTCCGGGAAGTATTCCCCGACAGCTGCATGCAGGGAATTGATGGCTTTGGGAAGGGCAGCGAGGACATCCCGGGGCAGCTGGGAGACAATGCCCGACTCCCTGGCCGCCAGCTCTGATGCTGTGCCCAACAGCCATGTTGCAGCACAAGCGGCGGCAAAGGGCTCAGCTCTTTGGGCCAGCAATCCCAGGATCAGCCCGGTGAGAATATCCCCTGAACCGCCTGTGGCGAGTCCGGGAGTGCCGGTGATGTTGAGGGCAGCCCTGCCTGTGGAATCAGCGATGCAAGTCGTAGCCCCTTTGAGGACCACCACGCATCCCCAGGCTCTTGCGCCCCGGCGGCAAATCTCCAGGGGGTTTGCCAGCACATCCTCAACTGTGCACGCCAATAATCTCGCCATTTCTCCGGGATGAGGGGTGACGACGGTGGGCCCTTCCCGCCGGGGAATGCCAGGGGCCAGCACATTAAGGCCATCGGCATCGATTACCAGGGGCAATTGAGTTTTTAGGAGGCGTCCTGCCAAAGCCCTGGTTCCCGGTCCTGTCCTGCACCCGGGGCCTATGGCCGCCGCAGTAAACTTACCCTGAGGCACCTGGGCAGCTGCCTCGGGTGAAAACTCGCCCTGGGCCGATGCCGGCAAGGGCAGGGTAAGGGCTTCCCAGATATTGGCCGCCACCAGGGGCTGGATTTCGCTGGGACAGGCTATGGTCAGGAGGCCGATTCCCGAGCGCAAAGCTGCAGTCCCCGCCAGCATGGCGGCACCGCTCATACCCCGGCTGCCTGCAGCCAGGAGGCCGTGGCCGAAGCTGCCCTTGTGGCTGTCCATATTCCGCCGCGGCAATCCCCTGGCGGCATGGCCTTTATTATTTAACACCAGGCCTGTGTCCTGCAGCAGGGCCGCCGGCAGGCCAATTGGGTTAATGCAGATCTTACCCGCTGCCTGACGGCCGGCGGCAGTATAGAGGCCTGCCTTGGCCAGGCCAAAAGTAGCGGTGACATCAGCCTGGACAACAATTCCGGCAGGGGGGACAAACTCTGCCGGCAAGCCGGAAGGAATGTCCACCGCCACCACCTTCCCGGCAGCGGCGTTGATGGCAGCGATAATCTCCGCTGCTTTCCCCCGGACCTCACCCCGGAGGCCGGTTCCCAACAGGGCATCGACGATTACTTCACCCCCGGCAAGCTGGCCGGGACCCTGGTATTCCTCCCAGGGCAGATCAAGACTGGCATAGACCTGAAACTGCAAAGCGGCATCGCCCTGCAATTCCTCGGGGCTGATGGCGGTAACCACTTTCACCGGCAGGGAGCGGGCAGCCAGGTGCCGCGCAATTCCCCAGCCGTCGCCGCCATTGTTGCCGGCGCCCGTCACCACCACTATTTGCCCTTGCGGTTTGACTTCCGCAACGACGGAAGCAGCAAAGGCAGAAGCTGCTTCCATCAGGTTCTGGCCAGGCAGGCCGTACTCTTCTATCGCCCGCCTGTCGATTTCCCGCATCTGCTCACCAGTGACTAACCACTGCATCTATCTTCCCCCTCTGCTATGCAGATTGCAACTGCCCGCCCCTGATCATGGCTGACAGATACATGCAGCTGCGAAATTCCCAAGCCGGCAGCAGTCGCGGCGGCCTTGCCCCTCAGGTTCACCTGGGGGGCTCCTCTTTGGTTGTGATGCACTTCCACCTGCTGCCAGGAATGGCCGGCAAGCCCCGTTCCCAAAGCTTTAAAGACCGCTTCCTTGACGGCAAAAAGGGCCGCCAGCCGGGACGCTCGCCTTGCCCCTGGGGGCAATTGAGCAAGCTCCCGGGGAGTAAAGAGCCGCTGGCCCAGCCTGGGGTTAAGGTCCACTGCCTCCCCCACCCGGGCAATCTCGATGCTGTCAATGCCGACACCTATTATCATCGCACTTCCCCTGCCTGAATTTAACATTCTACTAATGTCAGTATACCTCAATGCCCCTGGATATAAAAGAACCGGCTGTACTGGGCCGGTTACTTGCCTTTGCCGGGGCCTTTTTTCTTCGCTCCCGAATTCCCGTTGAGATTGTCGAGGTACTCCTTTATCCCGATATTGGGGCGCTTGCTTTTAAGGATTTCTTCGGCCTGTTCCAGGGAATAGCCCCGGGCCAGGATATACAAGACTGCTCCTTTTGGCACCTTCTTTGCCGCAGCCAGCTTCGCCACTTCAGCCTTGCCGGCATGCTGCTCCCCGCGGGCAACCAGCTCTCGCAACCATTGCCGCCGCTGGGCAAAGGCGTTGGCATCTATGCCGCCTTTGTCGGCAATGGCGTCAACGCTGTCGGTCTTGAGACTTTTAATGAGCTTCTGCAGCTTGCCGCACCCCAGATCTTCCAGGACCAGCAGGGACATAAGGTCATCGGCAGCAATCCCCTTGCGCAGGTTGCTGGACAATTGCCCGGCGGGGTGGTCAAACTCCGCCGCCAGGAATTCCGGCAGCCAATCGGGATAGGCTGCCCGGGGCTCCTCGCTCTTAGGAGGTTTGTTGTGCTTTTTTAAGAACTGCCCCGGAGACTGGCCTGACTGGCGCAAAGCGGCAAACAGGTCTGAAGGAGAGCATTTTTCCGCCTCCGCCGCGGCTAAGAGCTGTTCAATCTCCTCGCCGGTCATGTCATAGGCCAGCATCTCTTCCACCAGGCTGCCCTTGACCAGGTATTTCTCCACAAGGGCCTGGACAATTGGGTTATCATGCCAGGGGGCAATATCAATGGTCTCTTCCAGCTCTGCCTCCAGTTCCTCCAGGGGAATGGATGCAAGCTCAGTTTTCCCGCCCTTGCGCTGGAGATAGTCCCTCAGGGGGGACTGCTTATCAGCCTTATATTCTTTGGGGCTTAAGCGCACCACATGAATCCTGACTGCAATCCCGTGGCCTTCAAAGGCACCCATCAGACGGTCATTGTCAATGGGAGCCTGAGAATCGGCAGTGACAAAAATGGCCTGCTCGTCCTCCGCCAGTCCCCTTTCGATACAGCCTGCAAAGATTGCCGCCATTGCCGCATACACATCCTCCGGCATTTCCAGGCTGGCCAGCAGCTCGGTTCCCTCGGGGTCAAAGGCCTTCCATTCTTGCAGTAAGTAATCATCAGTATAGACCAGTTCCAGGCTGGAGTTGATGTCAATAGCAAGGCGGTATTGGCTGGCCTCTGCCCGGGGCAACGAGATAAGGGCGGATGTTGCCAATACGACGACGGCAGCGGCGGCAGCTATCACTGCCACCCACTTGCGGCGGGGGGAAGGAGTCAGGGGGACAAAGCTGCCTAAATCCTTGCCGGCAGGAGACCTGCCCCGGCGCATAATAATCTCGCCCTGCTGACTAAGAATGTAATAGCGGTCAGACTCAATGCGGCATATTACCCCGGTTTTACTCATCACAACCCCCCCTGATTCCCAAATATGAAGCAATAAACGGAAAATCTTGTTCCCTTGCCGCCACCAGCAGCAAAGCAATGAGATAATGGCGGCGCTTACCTAAACTTTTCTGGCTTTCGCCAGTAAGCCGGGCTATTTGTTCCAGGGGCAGGCGCCCCCGGGACAGAATCTTAGCCATCAGTTCAGGCCTGGTGGCAACAAGCTTTGCCACCCGGGAAAACCTGTCCCTGACCCCTTGCTGCCTGGGGGATTCCCGGGCGAGATCAGCAAAGCTGATGCCATACTGCTCCAGAAGAGCAGAGTATTCTTCCAGCTCCGCTGCCCGTTCCAGGCGCAGATATTCTTCCACCCAGGAAACTTGCGCCGCCGAGGGGAAGATGTCCTCAACTACTACCTCCCGTTCTGAATGCCTTTGCCTGCTGCGCTGGTAATCAATCAGGCGGCGTTTTATTACCACTGAGGCAAAAGTCGTGAATTTTGCCCCCTTGTCCGGTCGAAAATCATCGATTGCACT
>Ga0208823_1000574_pt1 | contig 31376 bp, 23 predicted proteins | sample AD_UKC075_MetaG_FD_184440 | JGI IMG/M metagenome (GOLD analysis project Ga0208823, IMG submission 184440) | Active sludge microbial communities of municipal wastewater-treating anaerobic digesters from USA - AD_UKC075_MetaG (SPAdes) (version 2) | ecosystem: Engineered > Bioreactor > Anaerobic >... | reverse complement strand
TCATATATCTTAAGTGCAGGCAAAAAAAACCACCCGAAAGGGTGGGTTGACGCTTAAATAATTTTTAACTCCCTGGCTTTGTCCACAACCTGTACGCGGCGGTGCTCGCCCAGCTTGTCGTAGATGGTTTTTATGTAACCCTTGACGGTGTTGAGGGTTATCCCCAGCTGGTCGGCGATCTCTTTATTGGACATGCCCCGGGCGATCAGTTCCAGGACCTCAGTTTCCCGGGCGGTGAGGGGTTCCGCCAGGCAGGCATCTGCAGCGTTGCCGGCGGTACCCTCCACATGCCGCTGCAGCGCTCCGGTGCTGGCCAGTTGCACAGCCAGGATTTTCAGGGCCTCCCGGGACCGGGCAGAAAAGACCCCGGACATCCGGGAATTTTCCAGGTAAAGGACGCCAACGGGAATGCCCTTGTATATCAAGGGCACGGCGGCAATGGAACGGAGACCGGAACCGGCCAGGTGCGGATCATTGGCAAATAACGAAGCCGGGTCGTCGCCGTTGACCACGACGGTTTCCAGAGTCCGGGCAACATAACGGGCCACACCCCTGGCAATTCCCTGCACCTGGTCCAGGGGCATTGCCTGCATCGCGGCTTCGCCGGAGCCAGGGGTCATGGCCGCCTCGACCCAGAGATCGTCGTCCTTCTCAAAGAGAATATACCCCGTATCGGCATTAAAGCCCTTGACGGCCAGGGTCAAAAGCTCGGTCAGCTGCAAACCGTCGCCGGGTTGCCCGGCCACCTGTTCCACTACCTCATTCCAGTAAACTGCTGCGGGGTCCGGGGCAGCCTGGCCGTTATGGCCGTTACCTTCAAAGATCTTTTGCAAAACCTCAGCCAAATCATGGTGTCCGGCATCGGGACTGCCCAAAATGTCCGAATACTGCCGGTAAATTCGTTTCGCCAATACCGGCGCCCCCCACCGGGTGAAACACCGGCTGGCGTCCCTGAGGTAGGGACGGGCCAGTTTGGCCAGACCTTGCCGGGCATAGAACCTTCCCGCCAACAGGTTGGCCAGGGCTTCATTGGGCAGGCAACCCGACCGTCGCGCCGCATCTGCAGCCAGCTGATAAAGGGTCATGGCCTTGCCCCGCTGTTTCTTCAACCGGGCGGACTCCGCCGCCAAAAGCAAGTACTTGTGTGCAAAATTACCGGGGCAGGACCGGGCCCACTTTTTCATTTGGGCAAGGTTCCGCGCCAGCTGCCGCCGGTAATACCGCCTGTCGGCAGGGGGAAGGCCGGGAAGGCATTCCATGATGGCCAGAGAGTAATACAGGTTGTATTCGACGCTGTTCAAAAAGCCCATGATTGCCCCTGCCAGGGATTTCACCTTGCGGGCCGCCGCCAGGGCTTCTGCATACCTGCCGTCCAGGTAACACAGCTGTGTTTCCAGAATATAGGCGGTGGCCAGAGCGCACTGATCCTTGGCCATCAGTTCCCGGTACTCATCCCGGCGCAGCTCGGCAAGGGCCTCGGCAAATTCCGTCTGGCCGCGGAGGGCAGCGAGAACATGGGAATACAGCACGGAGTTAATGGCCAGGTTGTCGTGCCCTATGGCTTTGGCAACTTCTTTCTTTTCTTCCAGTATTTCGGCCACCTTGGCCAGCGGTTTGCCCAGCAGATAACTTACCTCCAGGATCATGCAATGGGCATACCCCATAACCATGACATTGCCGACCGCACCGGAGTGGGCTATGGCGCGCCGGAAGTATTTCAGGGCTATAGCGGCGTTGTTTGTCCAGTGAACGATAAAACAGCCGTAGACAAAATTAATGAGACAGCGGTACGTGCTGCGGGGATACTTATCCAGCAAAGCCAGGCTCACCTGGCCAAAGCGCTCACCAGCCCGGTAATCGCCCAGCACGCTCCCGGCGGTGATGGCGTAACCCAGGTAACCCATGGAACACATTTCTGTGTTGCCGTGCCGGGCAGAATGGTTGCCCGCTTTGATGATGACGTAGCTGAACAAATCCGAGTTGGCAGCCAGGGTGACTGTGCACAAACGGGAAAACAGCTCCGCAACCTTGCCCTGGGCGGGGTCGTCGGGCTCGGGCAAAGTCAGGAGGTCCTCAATTTTCTTGTTGCGCATATGCCAGCGGGAAAGGAGCAGTTCCCAGGCATAGTCCAGCATCGAAGGATTCCGGGGGATCTTTACGCCCAATTTTGCCAAGGCATTGATGCCGGTCTGAATGGCTTTATCATACTTGCCGGCGCCGGCATATAAGATTACTTTGATGGCGTAAATGTCAGCCCGATCCAGCCTGCTGCCGGCACGGGCCAGGACGGTGTCAAACAGCTCCTCCGCCGCTTCTGCCTGCCCGGTCAGGTACTGGGCCTGGGCCAGTTCCAGATGAATATCAAAAGTCAGCCGGTAATCCGTTTCCCAGGCCAGGGGATGCAGCAGTGCTTGTCCCGCCTGGAAATTTGCCAACGCAACGTCATAGGCCACCGCCGCCTTGGCCCTCCTCCCGGCCTGGAGATTGTACCGGGCCAGTTCCGTCCTCTCCTGAACAGCCGTTATCAGATCCAGACAGCGGTTAAAGTGGTCCATGGCGGCAATGATAACTTCATTGACGTCGTCGGCCCCCTGCAGCAAACTGCGCCCGATGGCAAGGTGTTTTCTTTTCTCTTCTTCTGCAGGGATGGAAGCGCAGACAGCCTGCTGCACCCGGTCGTGCAGGAAAACGTAAGTGCCGTCTGCCGTCGGGCCGGACCCGGATTCCAGTATAAGCCCCTGCAGAATGGCCGGCATCAATGCCGAGAGAATTTCTTCCTCGCTCTTTCCCCGGACCCTGGCCAAGGCGGTCAGGGAAAAGGTATTCCCCATGCAGGCTGCCCACTCCAGCGTCGCCCGGGTTTCTTCGGGAAGCCGCTGCAGCTTTTGCACAAACAGCTCCAGGACATCCGCGCCGGGCTTGATGGCGCTGATGACCTCGATATCCCACTTCCAGGCGCCGGCTTCGGCATCGAAGCGAAGGCTGCCCTGCTGGTACAGCATGTTCAGCAACTGCTTCAGAAAGAAAGGATTGCCCCCCGACTGCCGGAACAATACGTTGGCCAGGTCTGTCGAGGGGATATCCGGGCCCACCACCGCCTCCACCAACTGGCCGGCATGTCGCCGGCTCAAGGGTGCGAGGGAAAGGTGGAGTACGGGTCCGGCAAATTGCTGCAGGATTTGCTCCGGGGCAATTTCATTGTCGCGGTATGCCCCAATGACCAGCAGGTGGCTGAGCCTGGCTGCGCCTGCCAGGTAACGGATGAGCCTGAAGGTTGCCGGATCCGCCCAGTGCAGGTCGTCGACAAACACAACCAACGGCTTGTTGGGACGGGCAAATACCTGGACAAAATCCCGGAAGGCCATGAATAACCGGTTTTCCGCTTCCTTGGGCGACAGCCCATCCCTGAACGGCTGTTTGCCCATGACTTTTTCCAGTTCGGGAATGATGTCGGCGATTACCGCCCCGTTGCGCCCCAGGGCCTGGGAGAGCTGCTTTTTCCAGCTTTCCAGCTCTTCAGGGCTTCTGGTCAGCAACATTTTCAGCAGGTTGCCAAAAGCCGCCGCCAGCGGTGCGTAGGGAATGTTGCGCCTCAACTGGTCGGCTTTGCCCTTGAGGAAAAAGGATTCGCTCCCAATGCCGGGCAGCAGGCCCTCCAGCACCAGGCTGGTTTTGCCCACCCCGGGATAACCGCCGATAAGCACCATTTCAACTGCTCCGGCACTGGCCCGCTCATAAGCTGCCCGCAATGCTTCAATTTCCGTCTCCCGGCCAAACAGCCCCCGGGGCAGCTGGAAGCAGGCATGTTTGTCGGCGACGCCGATGGGGAACTCGGCCTTTCCGCCCCGGGCCAGCTCGCTGCTGCACCTGGCCAGATCCGCCTCCAGGCCCCACGCGCTCTGGTACCTCTCTTCCACAGCCTTGGCCAGCAACTTCATGATAATATCTGAAAGTACCGGCGGAACGCCGGGCTGTACGGCCCGGGGCGGCCGGGGAATTTGGGTCAGGTGGGCGCGGGTCCACTGGGCCGGGCTTTCGGCCTGCAAAGGCAGCCGGCCGGTCAACAATCGGTACAAGATAACTCCCAGGGCATAGAGATCACTTCTCTGTTCTGCCCTGGACACAATCTGGCCGCATTGTTCGGGGGCGGTGTACGCGTCGGCCTGTTTGGTGACGGCATAACCGCTGTCGGCGCCGCAGACCGCATCGCTGAGGTTAAACAGATATACCTTTCCCGATTCCTGGGCGAAAAGGATGTTATCCAAAGTCAGGGTCCTGACAACAATGCCCATTTGGTGAAGCTGGCCGAGGATATTGGCCAACTGGATGGCCACCCTAAGAAAGGCGCCTGTATCCAGCCTGCCCACGGCGGCAAGGTGTTGCCCAATGGGAACTGCGTCGACGTCTTCCATAATCAGAGCCAGGTTTTCAGTATACTCCAGGGTCACAGGTTTGACAACACCGGGAACATTCAGCTGCCGGATTATTTTGTACTCGTGGATTAAGCGGGCCGCTTCGGTGAGGTTGGCCGCTTCTTTCTTTATGAGCTTGATCATGACAGTCCTGCGGCCAAGTATGCCCCGAAAGACCTTTACCGCATCATCTTCCCAGATCTCCTGGTATATGGTGTAGCCCTGCAAGATTCATCCTCCTTTAAATCTGTCAAATCAGTTTAATTACCACTTCTCCGCCTTTGGCGGTGCGCTCCCGGTAGACTACGCCCTTTTTCCCGGAATAGACGGCATCCATCAGCTCTTCCCTGTCCAACAGCCTGTCGTTGACCTTGAGCTTAAAATAGCCGGGGAAGATGCCGTTGAGAAACTTGATTACCCCCAGGGGGATATCAAAGGTGCATGTGCCCTTGGCCGAACTGGTTACGATGCGCAGGCGCCGGGCAGGGCTTTGCGGATCGTGGAAGGCGACAAAATTCTCTACTATTGCCTCGCCGCCCCGTCCTTCCAACGCGGCCAGCAGCTCAGCGGCCTGTTGGGGGCTGAGCTTTCCGTCCCGAACCATCTCCAGTATTTTCAGGCGCTCTTCCATGGCCTTACCCCTCCATCCAGATTTCAACGCGGTTGCCGTCTTCGGTATCTATCTCCATAACCTTGCCGGGTTCCTGACTGCTAATGACCTCGTGAACCGCGTTGAGATCTGCCTCGGCGCCAAACTTGTTGGCCCACTTAAGCAACTTGCCGGCCCACCGGGCGGGGATGCGCAGGTCGACGCGTACCTTGCCGGTATCGGGCTCGGAGACGCGGACATGCAGCCAGCGGGCGTCACCTGGCGGCTGTTCCTCCTTGCCCAGGGCATTGAGCAGGTTGGCGCCCTCTTCCGGAGTAATCTTGCCCTGGGCGACCATTTCCAGGATTTTCAATTGTTCATCTCTCATCTTCATTCACCTCTCCCCTGAGGGCATCGAGCAGTTGTTCCGCTTCGGCGATGGTTATGGCGCCTTTCTCCAGCATACTGAGTATCTTCAGGGTCTCTTCCTCCTGCTCCCGGGACTGCGCGTCATTTGGGCTCAGCTCTTCCCACAGCAACACAGCCCGGGGAACTTTGCGCGCTGTAATGATGCCGGCTCCGCTTTCAACCTGGACCAGGCCTTCGCCGCGGTTTAGAGAGCCGGTAACCAGTTCGCCTTCCTGCCAATAATCCTCCAAGCACAAATCGGCCAGGTCCTGTTTGGGTCCCTGAAACTTAAAGCGGGCGGATATATCGTCCGGCGCCTGCACCACAATTTCGCCGGAAGCGGTGCTCAGCTGCCAGCTGCCGGGATTGCCCCCGGGCAGGTCGGCAATGATGTTGCCGCCCCCGCAGTCTACGAAGACATTGCGGCTGGCAACGCCCCTGAGTTCGGCGTTGCCCCGGGCGGTATCGATATGAACCAGGCCCTGAAAAATATTCAGGGTTACGCTGCCCGCTCCGGTATCGGCTTCAACAGAGCCCGCGCTGCTTTCCACCCGCACCGCACCCGAGCAGGTATCGATGCTGAAACCGCCCCGGCAGGAGACTATTTCCACGTCGCCGGCGAAGGTGTCTATTTTCGCCTGGCCGCTGCACTGGCTGAGGTGCACGCTCCCCCCGACGCTGTCGATATCCAGGTTGCCTTCCCAGGCTTCGATGCGGGCAAAGCCGCCTCCGACGTCCAGCATCGCCTTGCCTCTGATGCCGCCCATATCTATGTCCAGTCTGTCGCCGTCGATAAAGACGTCGCTGGCCCGGGGCAGGTAGATTCTGGCTGCACAGGAACCGGAACTTTCCACCATGATTCTGTCTCCCTTTTGCCAGATCCTGGCCCCGGTGTCTTCGGTAATCCGCACCTCATCCCCGTCCCAGCCGCGGATGAAAAGAACCCCGGTGCGGACATCCACCCTTAACTGAGGACGTCCGGAACAGCGATATATATGTTCCCTGTCCATAGCGCTCCCTCCACCCGCCGCTTAGCGGAATTTCCTTCTTATCCAGCGTTCCCGGCCCAGGAAACTGGCAAGAATTTGCGCCACCCCCATGCAGCAGACCAGAAGCCAGAAGGACAGCCAAAAGGACAACTGGTAGTATATTGCTGCGACAATAACTCCGCCGATGGCGGTCATGAACAGCCCGCCCCGCAGCTTTTCATAATCTACCTGCCAGCCCCGCACCGCCGGCTTTTTGATGAGACCGGTGTGAATCAGGGTCATTTGCCGGACATGGTGCAGCACCATACCCGTCAGAATCAGAACCGCCACCGCCAACCCAAAGTAAGGGTTTAACACACAGTCAAGGACTCTTTCCAACATCAGTATCCTCCTCACTCCAGTGGATTGATCTGAATGCTGCCGTTCACCGAACGCAGATTCAACTCAATTCTGTGGCCGGCATTCTGCCAGTTGAGGGTGCCGGCCTCGACGCTGCGTCCCCCCGTCATCCGCCTCTCCTCGTAGCGGGTTTCCAGGCCGGGGTGATTGAGCCGTACGCTGCCGGAGGTGGTGCGGGCCCTGACGGCTATGCCGATGTCGTCCCGCATCGGCAATTGCACCACGATGCGGCCGTTGACAGTTTCCAGGCGCATATTGCTGTCCTCGGCAATGTTGACCAGGGTGATGCTGCCGTTGGTGGTCTTGGCGTCAACCCGGCCCAGCCCACCGTCCAGGCGCAGGCTGCCGTTGATGGTGCGGACGGTGATCGCTTGGCCGCTGGTCTTGCTGAAACGCACCGACCCGTTCATGGTCCGGGCGTCAAATTCATCCATATCTATACCGCCGATATCCAGGCTGCCGTTTTTGCTGTGGGCCAGGCCGCTGTACACCCTGGCCCGGGGGAGCAACAAGCGCAAAGAAACGCTGACCCTGTTGCCCAGGTTGCGGCTCTCCTGATCCCCCGCACGCAGCGTATGCCCGTCAAAATCAGCGAAGCGCATCCCGGACACCATGGCTTCGGCCTGCTCCCGGGTCCCGGCGATAACCTTTTTCACAATTTCCAGGCGGAACTCTTCTTCATCCCAGGCGTCGATGCCAATGCTGCCGTTGCGCACATCCAGTTCCAGCCTGGGCCTGTCGGTGCTGAACTGCCCGGAATGGCTCTCCTCCAGGACAATCCTGCCGGTGTCGCCGAATGAAAAGCTGAAATTGGACAACCCGGAACGGATGGTCTCCACGATTTCGCCGACAATGGACCGGGGCTCCCCGCGGCCCAACCGGGGCTCCTGGCGCCCAGGCTGCCCCGCCTGGCCGTCGCGGAGGGCCTCCAGCAGGCGCTGGGCCTCATCCACGGTGATTTTGCCTTCCCGCAACATGTCGAGGATAATCCTTTGTTCTTCGGACATGGATTTACCGCCCTCCCGGTTTTAAAGCTTCCGCAAAAGGGCAATGGCCTCTTCAGAAGTGATGTTGCCCTGGTTGAGGTCTTCGAGGATGGCCTTGCGCTTTTCCTTGACTTCGGGGTCATCGGTGGGAACAGGCAGGGTCCGGTAACCCAAAGACTCGATCAGCGTTTCCAGACGGCTGCGCACCGTAGGATAGGAAATGCCCAGCTCCTTCTCGACCTCCTTGATGTTGCCCCTGCACTTTATAAATACCTCGGCAAAGGCCTTTTGGTCCGCAGGAAGCTGGCAAAACTTACAGACTGCAAAACGGCCTTCGATGGTTGTATGGCAGTGGGGACAATGCAGCCTGGTTACATCCAAACCGGAATTGCACACCGGGCACCTGCCCAGCATTTGGTTGCGCACATATTTCACTCCTTTCGGCTCGAAATCAGCGTATCCTCTTTTCCGCTTCTTACCTATATTATAGCCGTTGCCCGGCATCCCCGCAATCTAAAGTTTAATTTTTTTCAAGTGAGCTTTAAAAAATTTAAGGGCGGCCTTGCCGCCCCGGGTAGCCGCCCGAAACACCCCTTATTTTTCTTTGCGAAACCACTTGTATATCTCTTCTGCCACCGGCCAGGGAATGCCGGGAACCGAGGCTATTTCCGCCACGTCCTTGGTCCGCAGCTGGTGCAGGCTGCCAAAGGCTCTGAGCAAAGCCGTGCGCCGTGCCGGGCCGACTCCTGGGATCTTTTCCAGCTCCGAAGCCAGTGTGGACTTGGTGCGCAGCCGCCGGTGATAGGCCACGGCAAAGCGATGGGCCTCGTCCCGGATTTGCTGCAGCAACTTCAGGGCGGGATTGTCCCGGTCCAGGACGACGGGCTGGCTGCGGCCCGGAACGAATATTTCCTCTTCCCGCTTGGCCAGGCTGATGACATTTACGTCGTCAAAGCCCAGCTCGCGCAACTGGGCCAGGGCAGCCGCGAGCTGCCCCTTGCCCCCGTCGACGACCACCAGACCCGGGATGTGGTTGAAACCGGCACGTCCTTCCCTGGCCGCCTCAAAGCGGCGGCGGATGACCTGGGCCATGGAAGCAAAATCGTCGGGGCCCGTCAGCCCCCGGATTTTATAGCGCCGGTACTTGCTCCGGGCAGGGCGCCCGTGTTCAAAAACCACCATGGAAGCCACCGTCTGCTCGCCCTGGAAGTGGGAGACGTCGTAACATTCCATGCGCACCGGCAATTTGGGCAGGCCGAGGGCGTCGGCCAGCTGTTGCAAGATGACCTTGCCCTCTTCCTTGTCAGCCCGCTGCGCCCGCAGGTCGGCCTCCATGTGGGCGGCCAGGTTTTTCTCGGCCATTTCCATCAGCATGCGCTTTTCCCCCCGGCGAGGGACGCGCAACAACACCGGACCCTGGCGTTTGGCGCTGAGCCATTCCATCAGCGCATCGCTGTCGGCGGGCAGAACGGAAACCAGGATTTCCCGGGGCAGAAGAGAAGTCCCCGCGTAATAATCCCGGATAAAGGCCGACAAGGCCTCTTCTTTCTCGGCAAACTCCTGGTGCTCAAAGCTGTGGTATTCATTGCCCAGCACCTTGCCACCCCGCACTATGAGAAGCTGGGCCGCCGCCAGGTCGGGGCCGACCCCCACCGCCAGCACGTCCAGATTCCAGCGCTGGTTGGTGACAATGCGCTGGCGGGTGGTGAGCTTGGCCAGGGCGTCGAGCTGATCCCGAAGCTGTGCCGCCTTTTCAAACTCCAGGTTCTCGGCGGCCCGTTCCATTTCCCGGCGCAGGGCGGCCTCCAACTCCTGGTGTTTTCCCTCCAGGAAGAGAATAACCTGGTCCAGCAGTTGCCGGTACTCCTCAGGGGTAACCCGCCCCTGACAGGGAGCGCGGCAGCGGCGGATGTGGTAGTTGAGGCAGGGCCGTTTCTTACCCCGCCAGTCGGCGCAAGTGCGCAGGGGAAAGAGTTTGTTGGCCAGTTTCAAAGTGTCGTTGACCACCCCGGCGTTGGGGTAGGGGCCAAAGTACCGGGCCTTGTCCCGCTGCATTTTGCGCACAATTTCCAGGCGCGGGAATTCGTCGGCCAGGTCCAGTTTTATATAGGGGTATTCTTTGTCGTCTTTTAGGCGCACGTTGTAGCGGGGGCGGTGCTTTTTTATGAGCTGGCTCTCCAGCAGAAAGGCTTCCACTTCGGTTGCGGTAAGGATGTAATCCAGGTCGGCAGCCGCCCGCCGGATGGCCAGGACCTTGGGCTGAGGGTCGGCGGCGTCGCCAAAGTAGGAGCGTACCCGGTTGCGCAGATTCTTGGCCTTGCCCACGTAAATTACCTCCCCGTCAGCGTCCTTGAAGATGTAAACGCCGCTGCCGGTGGGCAAAGTCTTGGTTTTTTCCAGCAGTTCCACATTCGCACCCCCTTACACCTTGATTATACCATTTCCCGCGCCCTTCAGCTTCCCCGCAAAGCGGGCAAAAAAGGGGAAAGCCCCGACCGGCCGGCGGGGCTTTCCGCCAATGCAGCTTACGAGACCCTTTCCTCCGGGTACACCTCGCCGTCCTGCATGCGCAGCACCACATCGGCGTGGGCGGCGACGGCGGGGTCATGGGTGACGATGATAACGCAGCAGTTGCGCTCGCAGGCCAGGTCCTTCAACAGCCGCACTATGTTCTCGCTGTTCTCGGTATCCAGGTTGCCGGTGGGCTCGTCGGCCTGGATGACCTTGGGCTGCGTGACAATTGCCCGGGCAATGGCAATGCGCTGCTGTTCGCCGCCGCGGAGCATGGCGGGAAAGCGCTTGAACACCTCTTCCGTCAGGCCCACCTGCTTCCGATTATCGCTTTATATACACGGAAACCTGGCGGAAGCAACGGTTTAGTGTGAACAATTCAATGTCGACTGACAATATTCCTTTTTTTACATACGCCCTTAAAAATCTGAAACATAATAACGGCAGCCCTGTGCACCAGGGCTGCTGCAGAAGCTTCACCCCTTTTCCCGCGGAACAGTAGCCAAAAAAAATCCCCCGGAATTCAGGGGATTGATTTTGCTTCGCCATGCCGCGGCTGCAGGCGCTTTAGTCCATGGGAATGGGCCTTTCGTTATAGTCCTCGTCAAACTGGATGAGGCTGGCGAAATCGTGCAAAAAGCTGCGGCGTTCTTCGGCAGACAGGTCCAGGAAGCGCCGGAAGTTGTCCAGGCTCATGCGCCCGGCGGCAAACAGCAGCTCGGTATAGGTTTTGGGGTCGATGCCGTATTCCCGCTCCCACTGCGCCAGCTTTTTATACCCGTAGTAGTACGTAGTAAAGTAGCCAAACATGTTTTCCTGGGCCCGGACCTGCCCCCGGGCGGTGTCCCGGTCAAAATCCATCTCGTCGATGTAGAGCTGGACCACGTCCCGGATGGGCCTGCCGAAATAGCGGAGCATGAGGTCGGCTTTGATGCGCACCGCCGTGTGGTGGCGCCGGTACGCGACAAACAGCGGGTAGAAGGTATCTTCAGCGAAGACGAACTCAAAGAGTTCTTCCGACCGGTGGGCCGTGCCCTCGGTAATGGGTGTGTGTTTGGCCCCGCGCTTGAGGGTTTCGGGAATGGGGTCCAGGGTGGTGCGGACAAACTGGACGTGGTGGCCGGGATAGGCTTCGTGCACGGTGTTCATCTTAATCCACCCGTCGGTGACGGCCTTAAAATTGTAATTGTTGAGGAACATGTTGCCGATAAGCGGCCGGCGCCGGGGACAGCCGCCGCCGTAGCCGCCCCAGGGATAGGAATCCTTGATAATCTCGGGCACGGTGGTCACCCGGCAGTCCTCTTCCGGCAACCGGACGTAAGCCCTGGCCGCAGCCTTGGTGCGCCGGATATAGGCGCGGCCCCGGGCCAGCATCTCTTCGGGGGTGTCGGCAGGACCGGCATACTTGAGCAAGATGGCGTTGATCTGGCCCATGGTGTCCTTGGGGTCGGGGATGTCCAGCTTGCGGGCAATGGCAAAGACCGCGTTGCGGGTCTTCTCGATCTCCTCCTCGTGCCAGTCCAAAAGTTCCTGCAATACGACGCCGTGCTCGTTATACAAGCGGTCGGCATAGACCTGGGGATCGACGGCCAAAATGCTGTCCTCGTCGGTGTCGGCGGGAAGGGCAGCGGTTTTCAGCAGGTCCTCCAGACGGCCCTGCATTGCCTTGCACTGGTCGGCAAAGGCCTGCAGCCGTTGGGCCAGCTCGGCCTGGCGCCGGCCGTCCAGGCCGGGGAACCGGTGCGCCGCCCTTTGGGCATGGCAGGAAAAAGTGGGCACCAGCTTCTTGCACACCGCCAGGGCTTCCGCCAGATCATCGGGCGCCACGGTGTCCAGCCACTGGAACACGGCGTCGAACATTTCCCGGCTCTGGCCCAGCCGGGCAATGGCCTTTTCGGCCCGGACCGATTCGGAACGCGAATCCTTGTCGGGGTTGGAAAGGTTTTCGTACCACCACATGAAGCCTCTCAACAAGGCGGCGGGGCGGGTAAACTTGTCCTTCAGGTTGGCCTCCAGCTTGCGCAGGAAATCGGTCATGTGGGCCTTGACCAGGTCAAAGGCGCCGTCGGGAGCAGGCAGGGCTGCGCACCGTTCCTTCAGCGCCGCCAGTTGTCGCTCGGCCTCGGCGCGGGCGCCGGGTCTGGGGATGAACAGGTCGGGGGCGCTGTCGCCGTTGTTGAGCATGTCGTCCAGGCGGGCGATGTCGGCATCCAGCCTGCGGTAAGTGAGAATGAGGTCCCGGTCTTTCATTTTATTGCCTCCCATACCTTGTTAAAGTAATTGGGAAAATCTTGACTACACATCCAACTAGTTGCTATTTCAAATGAGATTATATACGGCTTGTTGTGAGAGAGTATGTTTATGGTACTTTGCACCTATCGTGCTAACATCCTCATAGCTAGATATAATGCCAGAAATTCCTAAGGCACCGCATTTCTAATTGTCTCCCAACCCAGGTCGAAGATTGAGCAAAATGCATGCTGTAGAAAAATATAAAAATTAATGTGGGCGGGTTAGCGTAAAAAACAATACCATCTTACTCTAGTTCTTCGGTACTATCCAACTCTCTTTTCCAAAATACCAATTCTTTCTCAACTCTTTTTCTACTTACATTAATTTTATTATCTTCTAATTCTTTTCGCGTCGCTAAAATTACCTCACGGGTTTCTCCTCTATAGCTGAAGATACCCTTAAAGGCGAAATGGTCACCGGACCATTTGCAACAGGTAAAAGAAACCCCAATATTACTAGCGATTTCGTCCCCTAATTCTCGTACGACGGTTTGATAGTTTTTCGGGATAAACATAATTTTATAACCTCCTCCATGAATGGTTGGTTACGCCACCCGCCCTTATTAAATCATTTTGTTTCACGGCGCCGAGTCTCGCGCATTTTATTGGCAAAACTCTTTGAGATCACCTGTTGTTTGTCCCCAGCACCGGAGCCAGGAACCGGCCGGTGTGGGAATGAGGGTTGCGGGCTATTTCTTCGGGAGTGCCAGTGGCGATTATCCGGCCGCCGTTGTCGCCCCCTTCGGGACCCAGGTCGATGATGTAGTCCGCCGTCTTGATGACATCCAGGTTATGCTCGATAACCACCACCGTGGAACCCTCGTCCACCAGGCGGTTGAGGACCCGGAGCAGGCGGTAGACGTCGTCGATGTGCAACCCAGTGGTGGGTTCGTCGAGGATATAGATGGTGCCGCCGTTGGACCTGCGGCTGAGTTCGGTGGCCAGCTTTACCCGCTGGGCCTCGCCTCCCGAGAGGGTGGTGGCGGGCTGGCCCAGGCGGATGTAGCCCAGCCCTACATCGAAGATGGTCTGGAGCTTGCGCCGAATCCTGGGGATGTTGGCGAAAAACTCCAGGGCCTCTTCCACCTGCATGTTCAGGACGTCGGCAATGGACTTACCCTTGAACTTGACCTGCAGGGTCTCGCGGTTGTAGCGGAGGCCGTGGCAGACCTCGCAGGGCACGTACACATCGGGCAAAAAGTGCATCTCAATCTTGACTATGCCGTCGCCTTTGCAGGCTTCGCACCTGCCTCCCCGGACGTTGAAACTGAACCGCCCCGGCTTGTACCCCCGGGCCTTGGCTTCATTGGTTTCGGCGTAGAGGGCGCGAATGAGGTCAAATACACCGGTGTAGGTGGCGGGGTTGGAGCGGGGTGTTCTGCCGATGGGAGACTGGTCGATTTCTATAACCTTCTGGATGTGTTCAACGCCTTCCAGGCCGTCGTGAGCGCCGGGTTTGACCCTGGCCCGGGAAATCCTCTGCGCCAGGGCCTTGTACAGCACCTCGTTGACCAGGGAGCTCTTGCCCGAGCCAGACACGCCGGTGACACAGATAAATTTATGCAAAGGAAAGACCACGTCCAGGTTTTTGAGGTTGTTTTCCCGGGCGCCCCGCACGATGAGGTATTGGCCGTTGCCGGGACGGCGCCGGGCAGGGACAGGAATGGAACGGGCGCCGCTGAGGTACTGGCCGGTGATGGATTCCGGCACTTTTTTGATGTCCTCCAGGGTGCCCTGGGCGACAATCCGGCCCCCGGCGGCCCCGGCCCCCGGTCCCAGGTCGACGATCCAGTCGGCAGCCCGCATGGTCTCCTCATCGTGCTCCACCACGATGAGGGTGTTGCCCAGGTCCCGCAGGCGCTTGAGGGTGGCCAGGAGACGGGCGTTGTCCCGCTGGTGCAGGCCGATGCTGGGCTCGTCCAGGATGTAGAGAACGCCGGTGAGCCCCGAGCCAATCTGGGTGGCCAGGCGGATGCGCTGGGCCTCGCCGCCGGACAGGGTGCCGGCGGCCCGGTCCAGGGTCAGGTAGTCCAGGCCGACGTCCGCCAGGAAGCCCAGGCGCTCGTCGATTTCCCGCAGAATTAGGCGGGCGATAAGCCGCTCCCGGGGGGTAAGCTCCAGCTGTTGAAAGAATTTCCGGGCCTCCCCCACCGAAAGGGCGGTAACCTGGGCTATGTTTTTGCCCCCCACCAGCACAGACAGGCTCTCGGGTTTGAGCCTTTTGCCGGCGCAGGCGGGACAGGGGCTGTCGCTCATGAACTGCTCCAGATACTCCCGGACATCGGCGGAGGATGTTTCCCGGTATCTGCCCTTAAGCCAGTTGACGGCGCCCCGGTAGCGCGCCTTGTATGTCCTGGGCGCCACCCGGCGGTTGGGCGCATAGGTTACGGTATATATCCCGTCGGCGCCGTAGAGAATGATGTCCCTCTCTGCGGCGCTGAGCTGACCCACGGGCTTGTCGGGGTCAATGCCCTGGGCCGCCGCCACCTCCCGGAGCAACAGCATGTAGTAGGAATCGGGGGCGCTGCTCCAGAGGGCGACGCCTCCCTGATTGATGCTCTTGTCGGGGTCGGGCAGGATCAAATCCGGGTCGGGCTGGCGGTGATAACCCAAACCGGTGCATTCGGGACAGGCGCCAAAGGGGCTGTTGAAGGAGAACATCCGGGGGGAAATCTCCTCAAAGCTGAAGCCGCACTGGCTGCAGGCAAAGTTTTGGCTGAAGGTGATGTCCTGGCCTTCTTCGGGCAAGTTGATGAAGACGATGCCGCCGGAGAGTTTCAGGGCCGTTTCCAGGGAATCGGCCAGGCGCTGGGCGATGGACGGCCGCACCACCAGGCGGTCGACCACCACCTCGATGTTGTGCTTTTTGTTCTTTTCCAGCTCAATTTTCTCTTCCAACAAGCGCACTTCTCCGTCCACCCGCACCCGGACATACCCGTCCCTGGCCAGGCCTTCCAGGAGCTTGGCGTGCTCGCCCTTGCGGCCCCGGACCACCGGGGCCAGCACCTGGATTCTGGTCCCCTCCGGATACTGGAGGATGGCGTCCACCATTTGTTCCACCGTCTGCTGGCTGATGGGAATGGCGCAATTGGGACAATACGGCCGGCCGACCCGGGCAAAGAGGAGGCGCAGGTAATCGTAGATTTCCGTTACCGTGCCCACAGTGGAGCGGGGGTTGCGGCTGGTGGTCTTCTGGTCGATGGAGATGGCCGGCGACAGGCCCTCGATGGAATCGACGTCGGGTTTGTCCATCTGGCCCAGGAACTGCCGGGCATAGGCCGACAGGGATTCAACGTACCGCCGCTGCCCCTCGGCGTAAATGGTGTCAAAGGCCAGGGAGGACTTGCCCGAACCGCTGAGGCCCGTCATGACCACCAGGGCGTCCCGGGGAATGTCTACGTCGATGTTTTTCAGGTTGTGCACTCGGGCTCCTCTGACTGAAATATATCTTGCCATGTCGCTTCATTCCTTGCTCTTGAGGTTTATGATAATATCCCGCAGGTACGCGGCCTGCTCGAATTCCAGGGCCTTGGCGGCCTGGTGCATTTCCTTTTCCAGGCGCTTGATTAAGCGCGCCTTTTCTTCCCTGCTCATGTCCTTGCGCTCAAAGCTGTACTTGGCGCTTTCTTCGGCGACCTTGGTGGCCTCGATGACGGCGCGGATATCCTTCCTGACGGTCTGGGGCACTATGCCGTGGACCTTGTTGTATTCCATCTGCAGCTGGCGGCGGCGCATGGTTTCCTCCACCGCCCGCCGCATGGAATCGGTGACCTGGTCGGCATACATGACCACCCGCCCGTTGACATTGCGGGCCGCCCGGCCCATGGTCTGGATCAGGGAGCGGTCGGAGCGCAGGAAGCCCTCTTTGTCGGCGTCCAGGATGGCCACCAGGGACACCTCGGGCAGGTCCAGGCCTTCCCGGAGCAGGTTGATGCCCACCAGGACGTCAAACTCGCCCCGGCGCAGGTCGCGCACGATGGCCATACGCTCCAGGGTTTCGATGTCGGAGTGGAGGTAGCGCACCTTGACGCCGGCTTCCCGGAGGTAATCGGTGAGGTCCTCGGCCATGCGCTTGGTCAGGGTGGTGACCAGCACCCGTTCGCGCATTTGGACGCGCTGGCGGATTTCTTCCAGGAGGTCGTCCACCTGGCCCTCCACCGGCTTGATGACCACTTCCGGATCCACCAGGCCGGTGGGACGGATGATCTGCTCCACCACCCGGGCGCTGTGCTCCTGCTCGTAGGGGCCCGGAGTGGCGCTGACGTAAATGGCCTGGGGCACCAGGGCTTCGAACTCCTCGAAGGTGAGGGGACGGTTGTCCAGGGCAGATGGCAGGCGGAAACCGTGTTCCACCAGCACCGTCTTCCTGGCCCGGTCGCCGTTGTACATGCCCCGGATCTGGGGCAGGGTGACGTGGGACTCGTCCACCACCACCAGGAAATCTTTGGGGAAGTAGTCGATCAGGGTGTCGGGTCTGCTTCCCGGCGGGCGCAGGGCCAGGTGCCGGGAGTAGTTTTCAATGCCCTGGCAGAAACCCATTTCCTGGATCATTTCCAGGTCGTAACGGGTGCGCTGCTCCAGGCGCTGGGCCTCCAGGAGCTTGCCCTGGCTTCTGAAGTAAGCCAGGCGCTCCTCCAGTTCGGCCTCGATGTTGGCGATGGCCTGGTCCAGGCGGTCCCGGGAAGTAACGTAGTGGGACGCGGGAAATATGGCAGCATGGCTGCGAATGCCCAGGATCTCCCCCGTCAAGGTATCGATTTCTGTAATGCGCTCAATTTCATCGCCGAAGTACTCCACCCGCAGCGCCCGGTCGCTGTGGCCGGCGGGGAAAATCTCCAGCACGTCGCCCCGGACCCGGAAGGTGCTGCGGTCAAAGCCTATGTCGTTGCGCACGTACTGCATCTCCACCAGGCGGCGCAAAACCTGGTCCCGGGGATACTCCCGGCCCACCCGCAGGGAGAGAACGTGCTTGCGGTATTCCTCGGGGGAACCCAGGCCGTATATGCAGGAAACGCTGGCCACTATAATGACGTCGCGGCGCTCAAAGAGGGCGCTGGTGGCGGAGTGGCGCAGTTTGTCAATTTCCTCGTTGATGGAGGCGTCTTTTTCAATATACGTATCGGTGTGCGGTATGTACGCCTCAGGCTGGTAGTAATCGTAATAGCTGACAAAGTACTCCACGGCATTTTCGGGGAAAAACTCCTTGAATTCGCTGCACAACTGGGCGGCCAGGGTCTTGTTGTGGGCGATGACCAAAGTGGGCCGCTGCACTTGGGCGATGACGTTGGCAATGGTGAATGTCTTGCCGGAACCGGTAACGCCCAGCAGGGTCTGGTGGCGCAGGTTTTTGTTGAGCCCGTCCACCAGCTGTGCAATGGCCTTGGGCTGATCGCCCTTGGGCTTAAAATCGGAAACCAGCTTGAAGCGCCCTTCCATGTCTGGATCACCCCTCGTTTGCGAACAGGTGTTTCTATTCTACCACAAAGCCGCGCGCCTGTATATACCGGGCTGCAGGAGGTGCATGAGCGCCGCAGGCAAGCAAAAGTCTGATGCTCATGCACCAGACCGTCTGTTCTTTAATTTGTCCCACAAGCGCAGGAAAAAGCCCTTGTGGTCCAGCCTCAGGTATGGGCTGTGCTGGGAAGAGTCGGGGACGGGCACCAGGCCCAGTTTGCCCTGGCGCTGGTGAATCCGGAACACTCTGGTTTCCCCCCGGGGGGAGACGGCCTCAATTTCCGCCAACCCGGGAAAAAGCTGGAGGGCATTGGCCAGATCCCAGCGGCTGTTGACCTCCATCCCGTTGACATTGGTGATAATCCAGCCCTCGCCCAGGCCGACGGCCTGAGCGGCGGAATTGGGCATGACGGCCAGCAGCTTTACGCCCCGTTCAGGGGCGCTGTAGAGGGGCCGCCCGGCCCACTCGCGGCGGTTACCCGCCTGGATCAGGTATTCATGGCCCAGGGGCGCCAGCAGGACGGCTGCAATCTGCAGTTGCGTCCAGCGCCCGGACAGAATGGCCAGGAGCAACAGGGCGAGGCTGTACGCCATGAGGTTGCGGGCAGACCAGCGGCTTTTGGCCTTTGGCGTAGAAGAAACGGCGATATCCGAATAACCCAGGGCGGCGATAATGGGCATGGGGAAAAAGAGCAGGACCATCTCCGGATCCAGTTCGACGGCCGGCCGCAGCAACGGCCACCAGTCAGGCATGGTCAGCACGCCGTCCCCCAGCTCCGACATGCCGACGGCCGCGGCAAAGAGGGCGGCCATGGGCAAGGGCCAAAACCACTGTAACATGAAGCCGCCCACTATTCTGCCCCCGGGGCCACGGACAGCCACGGGGCTGGCGTTGATGTGGCCGCTGATGAGAATAAGCAGGCTTTCGGTGAGGTGAAGCAGGGCCACCAGAGCCATGAGAGAAGATATGTCGATGGCCATGAAACCGGCCAGCAGGCCGACATTGCGCAGCCCAGGCCACACTCCCGCCAAAGCCCGGAGCAACAGGGAAATTGCTCCTACCACCCCGCCGCCGTAAGCAAAACACATAAAGCGGGGATTGATGAGCATCAACACCAAGACCACCGGCCAGACGTATATTATGCCCAGCTCTTCCGACAAGGCAACGCCCAAAAAAAACATCAGCGTGCTGGCAAACAGGCCGCCCAAAAAGCCAAAGCCCAGGGAGGTGAGAACCTGGCGCATGGGGTTGGAAAAAGCTTCGCCAAAGAGATGCTCCTCCAGGGAAGCCTGGCGCGCATGCTGGCGCGTAACCATGCTAATGACCAGGGTGAGCATGACAGGGAAATAGATGAACTGGGGATGCCGGAGCCAGCCGAACAACCCCGTCCACAACGTCCGCAAAATTTCGCCCAGGAGTGCAAATACCGGCAGCATGTCAATTCTCCCGTATCATTTGTGCAAGAATTTCCATGGCTTTTTCCAGCTGCACATCGGCGCGGCGGGCATGTTTGGCCCACCGTTTGTTGAGGACTTCGGTGCTGGAGGCATCCAAAACCCCGGTGGCCGGCAGGCCGTTGTCCCTCTGAAAAGCGGCGACGGCGTCGGCTGTGGGCTGGTCGTAAACCCCGGTGACGGGAGCCGTCATGTACTCCATGGCGGTGAGCATGTTCTGCAGCTGGTAAACATGGAGGGCTTCGCTGCCCAGCTCCAGCGAGCCCAGGAAGGGCAGGCTGGTAATGCGGTGGACGGCGTCCATTTCCACAACATAGTCGGGAACGATGCCGTTGCCCTGAATGGCCCGGCCTTTGGGGGTAAAGAACCTGGCCATGGTCAGCTTGACGTAGGAACCGTCATCCAAAGGATAAAAGCGCTGCACCGTGCCCTTGCCGTAGGTCCGGGAACCGACAACGGGGACGCCGGAATCCTGCAGGGCGCCGGCCAATATTTCCGAGGCGCTGGCGCTGTTGCCGTTGACCAGCACCACCATGGGGTATCCCCGCTGGCGCAGGGATGAACGGTACTCTTCCACGCGGTTGCCGTTGCGGTCTTCGGTGTACACTATTAACCCTCTGGGCACAATCTGTTTGGCAATGTCCACGACCACGTCCAGGTAGCCGCCGGGATTATCCCGGAGATCGAGGATGAGCCCCTTCATGCCCTGATCCTTGAGCTGGCGAATGGCCTTGGTAAATTCGGCGTCCGAGTTGTCGGCGAATTGAGAAAGGGCCAGGTAGCCCATGCCGTCGGCCAGCATTTCCGTTTTCAGGGAGCTGCGCTCAATGCGCGCCCGCGTCAAGGTGATGCGGAAAATGCCGGGCAGGCCTTCCCGGACGATGCCCAGGGTGACTTCGGTGCCTTCTTTGCCGCGAATATCTTTAACGGCATCATTGAGGGGGAGCCCCTCAATGTTCTTCCCGTTGACTTCCACAATCTGATCGCCGGGCAACAGCCCCGCTTTCTCGGCAGGAGACCCGGCAATGGGCGCGATTACGGTAACGCGGTTATTTTCCATGGTCACTTCCACGCCAATGCCGCTGTATGCCCCGCCGGCCTGGATCAGCAGGTTTTCCATCTCTTCCGGCGACAAATACGCGCTGTAGGGATCCTGCAGGCTTTCCACCAGGCCGTACAGAGCCCCTTCCATCAGCTCTTCCCGCGTCGTCTCCTCAATAAAGAAGCGCTCGATGGTGTAGAGAACCTGGTTTAACTTGCCCCAGTCTCCGCTGCGCCATTGGGCCTGTTCACTGGCAATGCCCCGAGCATAGCCCAGGGCATATCCTAAAATGCTGCCTGCAGCCAGCAAGGCGATGAGCAAAACAACTGCCAGGATCTTTAGTGCTCTTTGAGTTCGCAAATTCAACACCCGCCTGTCCTGTAGAATAAAGCAGGGGCTGCGTTCCTGTCCGCGTTGCAGGGCGAGACGGGCAGGACTGCCAAGCCCGGTTGCTTCCCATTATACCATTATATTTGCCCAAAGGGAAAAAATCCCGGCCCCGACCAGCTGCTGCCGGCAAAACCGGGATTTATCCTCAGAAATCGAAATAGGAAAAAATCAGGGGATCCACCGGCTCGTTGTTGATGCGCACCTCAAAGTGCAAATGGGGACCGAAGCTTTCTCCGGTGCTGCCCACTATGCCCAGCTTCTGCCCTATGGTCACCTGGTCCCCCACCTTGACCATGGGCGAGGTGTGCATGTGGGCGTACAAGGTGGCATAACCGCCGCCGTGGGCAATCATGACGTAGTACCCGTAGGAATCGTGGTACTTGGAGATGACCACCGTTCCCGGAGCCGCGGCAAGGATGTAGGCGGGAGTCCCTTGATATCTGGAGCTGCCGGGCCAGTAGATATGGGACGGGGCGATGTCTATGCCCCGGTGCCAGTTGGGCTGGCCGTACAGGGTGCGCCATCCGAAGGGAGAACTGACGTAACGGGTTACGGGAACCGGCCAGCAAAAAACCTCCGGCGCCTCCCCGTCCTGCCACTCCTTGGAGTCGTAGTAGCGCTTGATATCCTGCTCCAGCTCAGCTTGCCTCTTGTCCAGTTCTCCCCGGGCTGCTTTGAGTTTGGCTACACTTTTCTCCAGTTGACTGCGCTTGTCCTGCTGGGCGGCAACCAGGGATGCCACCTTCTCTTCTTCGGCCTTGGCAGCTGCCCGGTCGGCTTCCAGCTTCTCTTTGCGGGCCACCAGGAGTTCCAGTTCTTCCTCCAGGGCAGCTTTTTCCCGGGTCAGCCAGTCCCTGGTTTCCTTGACTTCGTTAATGAGCCTGGCGTCGCTGTCGATGATAGCGCCCAAAAACTTCAGCCGGGACAGGAAATCCGGGAAGCTGGTGGCGGAAAACAGCACCTCCAGGTAGCTGACGGCGCCGTTTTTGTACATGATGCGCAGCCGCTGCTCCATGTATCCCGTCTGCTCCGCCAGATACGCCTCGGTTTCGGCAATTTCCTGTTCTTTGGCGGCAATGGCGTTCTCCTGCTCCTCGATCTGCACTTCCTGTTCCGCAATCTGCTCGTTGAGCCGGGCCAGTCTGTTCCGGGCGTCGTCCAGGATGAGTTTGAGTTTTTTCAGCTCCAGTTCCACCTTGGTCATCTCATCCTTGGCTTTCTTTTCCTGGGCCTCCAGCTCTCTTATCTGTTTCTGAATTTCCGTCAGTTCCTGCAAATATTCGTCTATGTTGGCCAGGGCCGGCGACATCGCCCCCGCAATGAACGCCAGCATCAACACCAAAGCGCCAATTTTTAACCAACTCTTCATACCCATTCCCCCTATGCTAGACCTATGCTAGACGTCCAAGAATCTGCGCACAGAAATCCCGCTGCCCAGGGCGCCTATCCCGGCGCCCAAAGCGAAGAGAAGTTTGAGCAGTTCCCTGCCCACCAGGGCGGGCGTAGCCAGTTTGACGGACAGGAAGTTTTGGTAGAACCAGGCGCTGGCCTTGGCGTACAAGTACCAGTACCCGTAAAACAAGACCAGGTAGGCCGTCAGGGCCCCCAGCAGGCCCAGGAAAATTCCTTCCAAAATGAAGGGCCAGCGGATAAACCAGTCGGTGGCGCCGACAAATTTCATAATGCCGATTTGCCTGCGCCGGGCAAAAACGGTGAGCTTAATGGTATTGGCAATCAGAAACAGCGCCATAACGGCCAGGACTGCAATGACGCCCATGCTGAACAGCCGCAGTATCCTGGTAAATTCAAAGAGTCTTTCCACAACCTTTTTGCCGTAGTCGACGCTCTCCACGCCAGCCATGGGCTCAATAGCGTCGGCCACCTCCCCGATGGTTTCGGGATCGTGCACCTGTATTTCAAAGCTGGCGGGCAAAGGATTCCTGCCCTCCAGGGCATCGGCAATGTCCTCTCCCAGCTCTTCCTGCATCCTGCGCAAAGCCTCTTCCTTGCTGACATAGGTGAGGCGGGCAATACCCGGTAGTTCCAGTATCTGCTGCCGCAAATACTGGTGGTCGGCTTCGTCTTCCAGGTAAACGATGAGCTCCACTTGTTCTTTTATTTCTTCGGTGATTTGCATTACGTTGAGATTGATAATGACAAAAATACCCAGCATCAGCAGGGTAAGGACCATTACGGTAACCGAGGCCACCGTCATCCAGCCGTTGCGCAACACTCCCTGGGCAGCTTCTTTGCAGTAGTGCACAAAGTTTTTAAGCTTCATGGGTATATGCTCCTTTGTGGTCGTCACGGACCAGTACGCCGTTGTTTAGCTCCAGCACCCGGCGGCCCATCCTGTTGACAATTTCTTTGTCGTGGGTGGCGATCAGCACCGTGGTGCCCAGTTGGTTGATGCGCTCCAGCAAGCACATGATTTGCCAGGAGGTGTTGGGATCCAAGTTGCCGGTGGGCTCGTCGCAGACCAACAGAGGCGGATTGTTGACCAGGGCTCTGGCCATGGCTACCCTTTGCTGCTCTCCGCCGGAAAGCTGGTGGGGGAAGCGGTCTTCCTTGCCCTTTAGGCCGACGATGCCCAATACCCTGGGCACCTGCCGTTTGATCTCGCTGGAACTGGCCTCAATCACTTCCAGGGCAAAAGCGACGTTTTCTGCCGCCGTCTTTTCGGGCAAAAGGCGAAAATCCTGATAGACGACGCCAATCTGGCGGCGCAGGTAGGGAATCTCTTTGCGTCTCAGCCGGCACAAATTGCGCTGCAACACCAAGACCTGGCCGGAATTGGCGACAATTTCCCGAAAAATAAGCTTTAATACCGAAGATTTGCCGGCGCCGCTGGGGCCGACTAAAAACACAAATTCTCCTTTGTCGATGTGGAAACTGACATTGTGCAAAGCGCTGGTACCATTCGGGTAGGCATAACTTACGTTTATAAACGAGATCAATTGGTTCATCTCCCTCTGTTAGTACTCAGCCCCTGTATCAATTCGACAATTTACCGGTCATTCCTGCTTGAAAACCGGACAATTGACAATTTAGGCTGTATTTTACTGCATAATCTCATTATATTAGTAAAGCGGCAACAGGGACAAGCCCCAATTTGCCGCTTGTATCAGCCAATTTTTCCCTTTCACTTTTTTAACGTTACCTCACCGCTGTGCAAGACATGGCGAATTCCGTCGCAATCCTCCACCACCAGAGCACCGTCGGCGCCAACGTCGACGGCAACGCCTTCAATGGCCTCCCCGCCGCGCAGGACGGTAACGCAGCGGCCGAGGATAACATCGTACCGCCGCCAGGCGCCGATTACCCGCTCAAATTCGCCTTCCTGCCACAGCCGGCACCAGTGCCAGATTTGCCCGGCCAGAGCCGCCAGCACCAGGTCCCGCCTCCAGCTGCGGCCGGTTGCCCGGCGCAGAGAAGTCGCCCGGAGATCCGGAGGAAAGTCTTCCTGGTTGACATTGACCCCTACCCCCACTGTCAGGCGCCCGTTCCCTGACTCCAGCAGGATGCCAGCCAGTTTTTCCCCCTCCAACAGGACGTCGTTGGGCCACTTTAACCTGGGCTGCAGGCTGAGTTCCGCCAGGCCCCGGGCCGCTCCGACGCCGGCGGCCAGGGAAAAACCTCCCCAGTGCTGGCGGGGCAGCGAGGGACAGAGGACCAGGCTGAAGTACAGGTTGAGCCCCGGCGGCGAGTGCCACGCCCTGCCCAGGCGTCCGCGCCCAGCACTCTGACTGTCGGCCGCGATGATTGTGCCTGCGGGCAAATGGGGTGCATTAAGGGCCAGGGTATTGGTGGAATCCAGCCGGTCGTACCAACGCAGGGCAAGGCCGGGGGGCAGGAGAGCGCCTGCCCTTTCCATGTCTTCGTTCCGGGACTGTGGGGACATGCTCTTACCTCCGCAATTGTGCCCTGCCCGGCCGGCTGCGGGCTTTGCCCGCTCCGGGGCTGGCAGGGCAACAAACAGTTAATCGTCGATGAACAGCTCAAAGCTGATGTCGACGGCGGGATACTGGCGCCAGTCGGCATCGTCAAAATGCCACCATTCGTTGCTGATGGTGGAAAAGCCGTTTCTCAACATGACCTCGGTAAGCAGTTCCATGTTCGCCCGGGCGGCGGCCGTCATGCCCAAATAATTGCGTGCCGCCCGCGGGCTGAATTCGTCAAAGAGCGTGGGCATCTCCAGTTCATTGCCCTCCCGGTCCACCAGGGTGACATCCACCGTGGTCCCCCGGTTGTGCCGGGAAGGATACCGGGGATCGGCTACGTAAGCCTTTTGGTCTGTGGCATGCCACAGTTCCCGCTCGGCCCAGGCAGGCCGGTAGGCATCCCAGACCTTGAGGGTGTAGCCCATTTCCCGAAACTCGGCATTGGCAGCTGCCAATTTGGCCGCCGTCTCGGGGCGCAGGATGGCCACCGCCCGGGGGTAAATCTGCCTGCCGGTGAAGTTGTCGGCGGTGGCATAGCGCAGGTCGATGACAATGGTGGGATCGATATCTTCAATGCGGACGAAACCGCAGACGGCCCGGGAAATCCGGCCGGCCAGGGCCTGGTTCTCCGCCTGCAATCTGGCCGTTTCCGCCTCCAGCTCCTGCACCCGGGCGGCTTCCCGCGCGCCTGCCGCAGCCAGGGCCGCCCTAAGCTCATCGACCTCCAGCACCACGGCCCGGTATTGGCCCAAAATGGTCAGCGCGGCGGCGCCCAAGGAGATGGCCAGCACCACGGCAATGGCCAACAAGCTGAACAAAGCCGTTCTGGACATCCAACCCCTCCCCTGGAAAGTGTTTCCGGACAACCCTATACTCTCTCGGTCCTGATTCCCGTCATGTGGTCGTTGAGGTTCTGCCGCTCCAGGCCGGGGTCTTTTACCCGTTCAATGCTCAGGGCCAGGGTTTCCCGCTGGATGTAATCCCGGAAAGCCTCGACGGCAGCGGCCACCTCGTCGTCGCCGTCGTAGTAGATGCGGATGTTGTCGGTCACCTGGTAGTCATTGCGCTTGCGCAGTTGCTGGACCTTGGACACAAATTCCCGGGCCAGCCCCTCGTCGATGAGTTCCCGGGTCAGGGTGGTGTCCAGGATGACGAAGAGGTTGTTCTCCATTTCCACGGTAAAGCCTTCCCGGGCGGTGATGGTGACGTTGACCAGGTCTTTGGAAATCATGGTTTCCTGGCCGGCCAGGGTAACGGCGATTTCTTCCCCGGCCTCCAGTTTGGCAGCGGCCGCGGCGGCGTCCAGTTGGGCCAGGGCGCCGGCAAACTCCTTAATCCTTGCGCCCAGGGCGGGACCGGCTACGGGGTAGTTGGGTTTCAGCTGGTAATCCATATACCGGCTAAGGTCGGCCACAAACTCTACTTCCTTGACATTGAGCTCTTCCTGGATGAGGGGAACGAGGCCGGTCAGCAGCTCCCGGTACTTGCCGTCCACCAGGATCTTGCGCAAGGGCTGGCGAACCTTGATCTTCACCTGCTCCCGGGCGGCCCGACCCAGGCCCACCAGGCTGCGGGCCAGGTCCATGCGTTCCTCCACTTCGGGATCAATCAGAGCGGGGTCGGCCTGGGGATACATGGCCAGATGCACAGAGACCTCGCCGGGGCAAAGCTTGAGGTACAAATCCTCGGCGGTGAAGGGAGCAAAGGGTGCGATGAGCTTCGCCACCGTCACCAGCACCTCATAGGTGGTGTTGTAGACCGCCTGTTTGTCGGCATCCGGTTCCGACGCCCAGAACCGGCGCCGGGCCCGGCGGATGTACCAGTTGGACAGGTCCTCCACCACGAATTCCTGGATGGCGCGCACCGCCCGGGTGAGGTCATAATTGTCCATGGCCGTGCGAACGGCGGCGATGAGGTTGTTGAGCTTGGACAGAATCCAGCGGTCCAGCTCGGGACGTTGCCGGTAGGGGACAAAGAATTCCCGGGGATCCAGCTCGTCGGTGTTGGCATAGAGGGCAAAGAATGTGTAGACATTGCGCAGCGTTCCGAAGAACCTGTTCTGCACATCCAGCAGCCCGTCGGGGTCGAAGCGGGTAGGCGTCCACACCGGGGACACGTGGAGCAGGTACCAGCGCACGGCGTCGGCCCCGTGCTTTTCAAAAAGGGCAAAGGGGTCGACGGTGTTGCCCCGGGATTTGGACATCTTCTTGCCGTCTTTGTCCAGGATCAGGTCGTTGACCAGGACGCGCTTGTAGGGGGAAACCCCCTTGATAAAGGTGGAGATGGCCAGCAGCGAATAGAACCAGCCGCGGGTCTGGTCGATGGCTTCGCAGATGAAGTCGGCGGGGAACTGTTCGGCAAAGAGATCGTGGTTTTCAAAGGGGTAATGGTACTGGGCAAAGGGCATGGCGCCGCTGTCAAACCAGCAGTCGATGACCTCGCTGACCCGGGTCATTTCGCCCCGGCACCGGGGACAGCGGAGGTGAATTTCGTCGACATAGGGCCGGTGCAGGTCCAGGGAATCGTCCACTTCCTCGATGGCCAGCCGGCGCAGCTCCTCCCGGGAGCCCACCGTCGTGGTATGGCCGCACTGGCAACGCCAGATATTCAGAGGCGTGCCCCAATACCTGGTCCGGGACAGAGCCCAGTCGTTGACATTTTCCAGCCAGTTGCCAAAGCGCTTTTCACCCACATAGGCGGGGTACCATTGCACAGTATTGTTGGCGGCGATGAGTTGATCCCGCAGGCGGGTCATCTCGATGTACCAACCGGGTTTGGCATAGTACAGCAAGGGGGTGGTGCACCGCCAGCAGTGGGGATAATTGTGGGCGACCTTTTGCTTGGAATAAAGCTTGTTTTCGGCGGCCAGCCACTTGATGATGTCCACATCGGCATCCATGACAAAGCGGCCGGCCCATGGGGTTTCAAAGTACTTGCCCGTCTCGTCCACAGGATTGAGCACCGGGAGGTCGTACTTCTGCCCCACATTGAAGTCATCCTCGCCGAAGGCGGGGGCGATGTGGACAATGCCGGTGCCGTCCTCGGTGGTGACAAATTCGGCAACGGTGACATAGAAGGCCTTTTTGTCGGCTGTCAGGAAAGGCATGAGCTGATGGTATTCAATGCCCTCCAGGTCACGGCCCCGGGCAGTTTGCACCACTTCGTAATCTTCACCCAGCACCTGGCTGGCCAGGTCTTCGGCCACCCAGTAGAGCCTGCCCTGCTGGCGCGCCTTGACGTAGACGACGTCGGGATGCACCGCCAGGGCGACATTGGCGGCCAGGGTCCAGGGAGTGGTGGTCCAGACCAGGAAGTATTCCTCGGCATCTTTGCGCCGGAAGGTGACGATGACGGTGTCGGACTTGATTTCCTTGTAGCCCAGGGCCACCTCGTGGGAAGCCAGGCCGGTGCCGCACCGGGGACAGTAAGGCAGGATTTTGTGCCCTTCGTACATCAAGCCCTGCTTAAAGAACTGGTCCAGCAACCACCACACCGTTTCGATGTAGTCGTTGTCCAGGGTGATGTAGGGATTCTCGAGGTCGAGAAGATAACCCATCTTGCGGGTCATATCCCGCCAGGCCTTTTCATAGGCAAAAACAGACTCCCGGCACTTTTTGTTAAAGGCCTCGATGCCGTAACGCTCGATGTCCTGCTTGCTGGTCAGCTTCAGCTGTTTCTCCACCTCGATTTCCACCGGCAGACCGTGGGTGTCCCAGCCGGCCTTGCGCTTGACCATGTAACCTTCCATGGTCTTGTACCGGCAGACGGAATCCTTGAGGGTTCTGGAAATGACGTGGTGGATGCCGGGGCGACCATTGGCTGTAGGCGGCCCTTCATAAAAGACAAAGGGCCGGCAATTGGCGCGGGTGCTGATGCTTTTTTCCAGCAAATTGATGTCGTCCCAGTAGGCGGCCAGCTCTTCCTCCCGCTGCGCCACCGGCTGCCTTGAAAGTTCGGGGAATTTTTTCACTGCAATCACCCTCTTTTCCGCTTGTAATTTTGGAGCAATATGAAAAAACCCCGGGTCAACTGACCCAGGGACGATTTGCACCGCGGTACCACCCTGCTTACAGGCGCATGCCTGTCACTCCAATGCATGTAACGCATGCCTGCGGGTTGCCCTACTGGCGGTTCAGGCAACCGGCTCCGGGGTGATCTTCGCGCTCAGGGCAATCGCGTCCTCCCACCAATTGGCCGCGTCTCTGGCAATGCCCGGGGCGTTACTGTCCCCTTCCTCGCCTTTTTCGTTATTGTGTTCTATTTTATGCCCTGGAACGGGGAAAAGTCAAGTCCCGGAGCGATTTCCACCCAAATGATAACACCGAGCGGCATTGCCAAACTCTACTTTTATATTGGACCAAAATGCAACAGCACGGGGATTAATCCGGCATTGCTTCTTTCATCGTGACCAGCTCTTCCGCAGTCCTTTCATCTGTCACCAGGACATTGATTAAACCTGTGCGCAAGACCGCAAATATAGCCCGGGCCTTTGCTGTTCCCCCCGCTACTGCCAGACGCACTTTCGCTTTGCCAATTTGCTCGGGCGTCGCAGCAATCAGGCAGATATCTTTGGATGTCTTGGGAATTGTCCCGTCCGGCAAGACAAACCACAAACAGAGGTCGGAAACCGGCTGTTGCTTGACCTCCTGTACAAAAGCGCGAAGGCTGCGGTGGTAATCGGGGTCCGCCAACTGCCTTAAAGAGGGAATGGCGCCTATTCCCAACACAACCCAGTCCATCTTGTCCCATAATTGCACAACCTCTAAAGAGTGCGGTTCAGTTAAGACTGAGTCGCGGAATTTTTTGCTTGCGACCAAGGCCGGAGCGTATATAAACTTGCTTTTGCCATTGAGGGCGCTGGCCGTTCTGGTAATTATTTCGGTAATTGGAAAGCCCGCTTCCCCTTCGCCCAGCCCCCCGGACAGGGGGAGGACAACCGGCTGTTGCGTGCCTGGCGAAAGATAGCCGACGGTTTCATAGATTGTATACCCTCTCCCCAGCCCCAGGACTGCGTTTTCAGGCAAATTTGCATTTATATAACTGGCTGCAGCCTGGGCAATTTGGGGCACAATAACTTCTTGCCGATCGACTGTAATTGGCGTAACGATTGCATCGGCCAAACCAAAGGACTTGATGAGGGCATTTTGAACATCAGTATTGCGGGCAATGGGGTTTCGTATTTTTATCTCCACAATCCCATTCTTTCGCGCCTGACTTAACAGGCGAGAAACTTTGGGCCTGGATATATTCAGCACCTCGGCAACTTCTTCCTGGGTCATCTCTTTTTGATAACACAATTGTGCAGCTGCGACCATTAAGCTAATCTCGTCCCGGGTTAATGGCTTCATTTGTTTCATACTCAACCCCCCTTCCAATTTTTGTAACTGTCAATATTATATTTGCAACGGTCAGCACCCGCAAGTAAAAGGGGCAGCCGAACCGGCAGTGCCCCTATTACTGTTATTTTTTACAGCTCTGTTGCTGCCTCCTCAACAGTTGCATCCTCGTGCAGTATCCTGTAAATTGCCCGCGTGATTTTTTCCGGCTCCGGCTGTCTCCACACGTTGCGGCCTATGGCAACCCCGGCGCCGCCAGCTTGAACAGAGTCATAGACTTGTCTGAGCAAAGCAATGGGATCCTTTGCTTTGCCGCCGCCAAGGATTACTATGGGCGCAAAGGTCCCGCCAACCACTTGTTTAAAGCTCTCTATGTCACCCGTGTATTCAGTTTTTATGAAATCAGCCCCCAGCTCGGCGCCCATACGGCAGGCCAGGGCAATATTCTCGGGCGTGCGCGAGTCTTCGCCGCCTTCAAAGCCGCGCGGCAGCATTTCTGCCATCAGGGGCATCCCCCATTTATGACAGTCGCTGGCTAATTTGGAGAGGTAAGGCAGGGTTTCTGCCTCGAATTGAGAACCCGGAAATCCCATACACACGACACCATCTGCCCCTAAACGCAAGGCATCTTCCACTGAATATATCAAGCGTATGGGCTTACTGCTCTTTGCCATTTGGGAATACCCTCCGTCAACCCGGAGGATTAAACCTGCTGAGCCAATAGATTTGCTAAACTTGCTGGCAATGCCGAAGGTAGTCATGATAACGTCAGCACCTCCGGCTATAACCCGTTCAATTTTTTCGGCCGGATTTGCCAGTTCGGGCAGGACATTCATCCCGGAGCCATGATCCATGGCAACAATCAGGGTGCGGCCATTCTTGCGAAAAATGTTATTTAAGCGCTTGGTTTTCATTGTTTGCCTCCTTCCCAGATTACATGCTAAGGACTATCCGGAAATTTGTGGAACTGCTCGCCTTCTCAAGGGCTTCTTTTGCCTTTTCCAGGGGGTAAATCTCTTCAATCTGTTCTGCAGTGCTTATAACTCCGCCGGATATAAGCGCTGCTGCATCCCACATGTCGCGCAGATTTTTGCCCCTGACTCCAGTCAGGACCACACCAGTGTCGTGGATAAAGTTGGGATCAACGTCCAGGGGCTCGCTGGGATGCGCAGA
>Ga0208823_1000568_pt1 | contig 31551 bp, 30 predicted proteins | sample AD_UKC075_MetaG_FD_184440 | JGI IMG/M metagenome (GOLD analysis project Ga0208823, IMG submission 184440) | Active sludge microbial communities of municipal wastewater-treating anaerobic digesters from USA - AD_UKC075_MetaG (SPAdes) (version 2) | ecosystem: Engineered > Bioreactor > Anaerobic >... | reverse complement strand
ACGCCGTCGGCGCGGCCTTCGCCTACTTCGAGGCCACCGGACGCCGCGTCTCGATCGAGTACGCGCTGATCCGCGACGTCAACGACCAGGCCTGGCGCGCGGACGCGCTGGCCGACCTCCTCAAGGGCCACGGACGCGGCGGGGCGTGGGTCCACGTGAACCTGATCCCGCTGAACCCGACGCCCGGCTCCAGGTGGACGGCGTCTCGTCGGCGCGACGAGCGCGAGTTCGTGGCCCGGCTGGAGAAGCGTTCGATCGCCGTCACCGTCCGGGACACCCGCGGACGCGAGATCGACGGGGCCTGCGGTCAGCTGGCCGCAGGCGAGCGTTCGGCCTGATCAGGACGCGTCGACGGCGACCGTCGTCGGAAACGTCGGCCCGAGCCGGCGCACCACCCCGATCAGCAGGATCGCGACGACCGCGATCAAGGCGAACTCGACCAGCGCAACGGGGACCTTCGCCTGCACCGCCGAGATGACGCCCAGGTTCACGACCCCGTGCACGACGACGGCCACGACCCAGGCCAGCAGCTTGCGCCCGTGGACGATGCCGGCGAGCACCACCAGCGAGAGCGCGATGTGCAGGCCGATCGCGCCGATGCGTTCGAGCCCGGCCAGGCCGAAGTCCCACCAGGGGGTCTGGGTCATGGCCTTCTCGATCTGGGCGGCCACCTCGGGGGTCAGCGTCCTGGTCACGGCTGGCCACTGGCCGGTGTTCATCATGACCGCGATGACTAGGTTGTTCAGGTTGACCAGCCCGACCAGCAGGATCGCCTCGAGTCCGCCGTGGCCGAGGCCGAACGCGACCCCGTCCGCGAGCCGGTGGAAGGCCTTCATCAGCAGCACCATGACGACGAGGCGTCCGGTCTCTTCGAACAGCCCGGCGCTGAAGCTGGCCACCGGCGCCGAGAGCAGGATGCCCTTGAAGGGCTCGTCCATCGTCGGCACGACGATCGTCATCAACGGGATCCGGAGCACGACCTGAGAGACGAAGAACGCCAGCATGCCGCACCAGAAGGCGCGTCCGACCTTGCCGAAGCGGCGGAGCAGTAGGACGGCGCCTCCGAACGGCAGCGCGATGCAGACGATGACGGTGAGCGCCATCAACACGATGGCCGCAACGGGCACCATGGCTACCTCCTCGAGCTCGGGTCCAACCTAACGCGCGCCTCAGTCGAGCGCGGCGATGGCGTCCTCGATCGTGTCGACGAGGTGGACGTGGGGCTGCATCAAGCGTCCGGACGCGAGCGCCGCCAGCAACGGGTAGGCGGGAACGGTCTCGGTCCAGTAGTCGAGCCCGACCAGCACGAGCGGACGCAGCTGGTGCAACTCGGCGGCGTAGTAGTTGCGGGTGACGGACTGGAAGATCTCCTGCACGGTGCCAGCGGCGCCCTCGGTGAAGATCAGTCCGCCTCCGCACAGCGACAACAAGACGTCCTCGCGGATGGCGTTGTCGAAGTACTTGGCGATGCCGGTCGCGAAGACGTTGGGCGGCTCGTGCCCGTAGAACCACGTCGGGACGCCGAGGGTCGGTTTCGTGCAGTGATAGCGGTCGCGGACGGCCAGGCCCAGGGACGCCCAGGCCTCGATGCTGTGGTGGAACGTCGGCACGCTTGCCAGTTCGTCGCAGGCGGCGTCCAGGTCGGCCGCCGTGCCCCCGAAGGACGCCCCCAGGTTGGCCGCCTCCATCGCGCCTGGTCCGCCGCCGGTCACGACGAGGCGTCCGGACGCCGCGAGCTGGGCTCCCAGCCGGGCGGTCCGCCGATAGGCCTCTGAGCCCCGGGCGATCGCGTGACCGCCCATGATGCCCACGCCGAGGGCCTGGTCCGGGGCGGCCTCGGCCAGGGCGTCCGAGATGGCGTGGTCGTGCAGGACACGGGCCAGGGCGGCGTCCAGCAGTGACGACGCTCCCCTCAGCGTCCAGGAGTAGTTGCGGCCGTCCGGGGTGGAGGGGTAGCCGCGATCGAGGCCGCGGTACAGCTCGTCGGCGTTGTAGAGGCTGGCGCGGTAGGCGTTGAACGGCACGTCCGGGAGCCGCGGAAAAACGAGCGCCCCGCGGCGCGCCAGCGAATCGGCCGCTGAGGCCGACAGGTCGCAGCCCAAGAACAGGGCGTTGTGCACGTCGGTGCGCTCGAGGATCGGCTGCCGTGCGGTCAAGTCCAGGCTCTGCACCGCGCAGCCGCGCAGCGTGCCCTCGCCTGCCACGTGGGCGTCGAAGGCGTCCAGAGTCTCGATCTCGCGGCGCACGGTGAGAGACTAGCGCCGTGCGTGACGTCATCATCCTGGGAAGCACCGGCTCCATCGGCACCCAGGCGCTCGACGTCATCTCCCGTAACCCGGACGCCTTCCGCGTCGTCGGGCTGGGCGCCGGCGGCGGCAACGTGGCGTTGCTCGCCGAGCAGATCGCGGCCTTCCGGCCTCGGCTCGTTGCAGTCGCCACCTGGGACGCCGCGAAGGCCCTGGCCCGAGCCCTGCATGAGGCGGGGGTCGGCGTCCACGAGGTCGCGGTGGGGCACGGCGACGCGGCGATGGAGGCGCTCGCGGCGTCCCCGTGCGACGTCGTGCTCAACGGCATCACCGGCGCCGCCGGGTTGAAGCCGACGCTCGCGACGCTGCGGGCCGGCACGACGCTGGCGCTGGCCAACAAGGAGTCCCTGGTGATCGGCGGACGCCTCGTCACCTCGGCCGCCGCCCCCGGCCAGCTGGTCGCCGTCGACTCCGAACACTCGGCGCTCGCCCAAGCACTGCGGGCGGGCGCCCGGGGTGAGGTTCGGCGGCTGATCCTCACGGCGTCCGGCGGCCCCTTCCACGGACGCACCCGCGACGAGCTCGCCGACGTCACCCCGGACCAGGCCCTCGCGCACCCCACCTGGACCATGGGTCGCGTCGTGACGATCAACTCCTCGACGCTGATGAACAAGGGCCTGGAACTGCTCGAGGCGGCGCTGCTGTACGACGTCGACGTCGACGACATCACCGTGGTCGTCCACCCCACCTCCGACGTGCACTCGATGGTCGAGTTCTGCGACGGCGCCACCATTGCCCAGGCCAGCCCCCCCGACATGCGCCTACCGATCGCCCTCGGCATCGCCTGGCCCGACCGCGTCCCGGACGCCTCGCCGACCTACGACTGGTCCGTGCCGCGCACGTGGTCGTTCGAGCCGCTGGACGACGAAGCCTTCCCGGCCGTGAACCTCGCCCGCCGCTGCGGCAAGGCCGCCGGCACCGCGCCCGCCGTGTTCAACGCCGCCAACGAGGTCTGCGTGGACGCCTTCTGCGACGGACGCCTGCCCTATTTGGGCATCGTGGCTACCGTGTCGGCCGTGGTTGACGAGCATCTGGCAGGGACCGCCGCGTCGGCGTCCGGACGGCACGTCGGCGACGACGAACTCACCGTGGACGCCGTCTTGGCCGCCGACGCCTGGGCGCGAGAGCGGGCGTCCGAGCTGACCGGGACCCCGAGGTGACGATCCTCCTCAACGTCGTCTTCGGGCTGCTGTTCTTCGCCGCCCTGATGGCCTGCGTCGCCCTGCATGAGGTCGGGCACATGCTGCCGGCCAAGCTGTTCGGCGTGAAGGTGCCGAAGTACTTCGTCGGCTTCGGCAAGACCCTCTGGTCGACCAAGCGCGGCGAGACCGAGTACGGCGTGAAGGTGTTCCCGCTCGGTGGATTCGTGCAGTTGCTCGGGATGTACCCGCCGAGGCGTCCGGACGCGCGCGACACCAGGCTGCAGCGCTTCGCCGACGACGCCCGCGAGGCCGAGTGGGAGGACATCGAGCCGGCCGACCAGGCCGCGCATCGCCTCTTCTACCAGCAGAAGACCTGGCAGAAGCTGGTCATGATGGCCGGCGGCATCACGATGAACCTCCTGCTGGCCTTTGTGCTGACTTGGGGCGTCCTGGGCTTCCACGGGGCCGTCCGCCAGCAGACCACGGTGTCCGGCGTCGCTGCGTGCAGCAAACCGTCCAACCCGGACGGCACCTGCGCCGCCACGGACCCCGCCTCACCGGCCGTCCAGGCGGGCCTCACCGCGGGCGACAAGATCGTCGAGTTCAACGGCGTCGCGATCACGTCCTTCGACCAGCTCACGGCCCTGATCCGCGCGAACGCCGACCGGGAGGCGTCCGTCGTCGTCGAACGCGGGGGCGTCCGGACGCCGCTGAAGACGGTCCACACGGTCGTCGACGCGCGCCGCGACAACCTGGACCCGAGCAAGTTCGTGCAGGTCGGCACCCTCGGCTTCGGCGTGACGGCTGTGCTGCAAAAGGGGGGTCCGGTCGAGGCGATCGGCGACCTGAAGACGATGACCGAGCAGTCCGTGGTCGCCCTCGTCCAGCTGCCGGTGAAGGCGTTCAACGTGGTGGCCGATCTGGTCACGGGCAAGCCCCGCGACGTCTACGGACCGATCAGCGTCGTGGGGGCGTCCACGGTGGCCGGCGAGGTGGCGACCGCGGATCTGCCCGTGGGCTACAAGGTCGCCATGTTCGTCAGCCTGCTGGCCTCGGTGAACCTCTTCCTGGCCCTGTTCAACCTGGTGCCGTTGCCGCCGCTCGACGGCGGGCATATCGTCGGGGCTTTGTACGAGGCGGCACGCCGTGGCGTCGCGCGACTTCGGGGCTTGCCCGACCCGGGGCCCGCCGATACCGCCAAGATGTTGCCCGTGGCCTACCTCGTCGGTGGGCTCGTGCTGCTGATGGGCGTCGGACTGATCGTCGCCGACATCGTGTCTCCGGTGAAGATCTTCTAGCGAAGGAGAAGTCATGGCCGTCAACCTGGGCCTGCCCGCCGTTCCGCCGCCCGTGCTGGCCCCGCGTCGTCCGACGCGGCAGATCCGGGTGGGCAGGGTCGGCGTCGGCTCGGACCACCCGGTCTCTGTGCAGTCGATGACCACCACCCCGACCGACAACATCGACGCGACGCTGCAGCAGATCGCTCAGTTGACCGCCGCCGGTTGCGACATCGTGCGGGTCGCCGTCCCGAACCAGTCGGACGCCGACGCGCTGCCGATCATCGCGAAGAAGTCGGCGATCCCCGTGATCGCGGACATCCACTTCCAGCCCAAGTACGTCTTCGCCGCGATCGACGCCGGCTGCGCGGCCGTCCGGGTCAACCCGGGCAACATCAAGGAGTTCGACGACCAGATCGCCGCCATCGCCAAGGCGGCCACGGACGCCGGCGTCAGCTTGCGCATCGGCGTCAACGCCGGCTCGCTCGATCGTCGGCTGATGGCCAAGTACGGCGCGGCTACGCCTGACGCGCTGGTCGAGTCGGCCCTGAACGAGGCCCGCCTGTTCGACGAGGTGGGCTTCCGCGACTACAAGATCTCGGTCAAGCACCACGACCCGGTCGTGATGGTCCAGGCCTACCGCAAGCTGGCCGCGGCCACGGACGTGCCGCTGCACCTCGGCGTCACCGAGGCCGGACCGGCCTTCCAGGGCACGATCAAGTCGTCGGCGGCCTTCGGCATCCTGCTGGGCGAGGGCATCGGCGACACCATTCGCGTCTCGCTGTCAGCCGATCCGGTCGAGGAGGTCAAGGTCGGCCTCAAGCTGCTCGAGGCGCTGAACCTGCGCCAGCGGCAGATGGAGATCGTGTCCTGCCCCGGCTGCGGGCGCGCCCAGGTCGACATCTGGGGGCTCGCCAATGCGGTGACCGACGGGCTCGCCGACCTCAAGGCGCCCTTGCGGGTCGCGGTCATGGGCTGCGTCGTCAACGGTCCGGGCGAGGCCCGCGAGGCCGACCTCGGGGTGGCCGCCGGCAACGGCAAGGGCCAGATCTTCGTGAAGGGCGAGGTCGTCAAGACCGTGCTGGAGTCGGAGATCGTCGCCACCTTGATCGAGGAGGCCAACAAGATGGCCGCCGAGATGGAGGGCGCCGACGGCTCCGCGGAGGTTGTCGTCGCCCGATGAACGTCCGGGTCCTCGACCGGTCCGACCGCCGGGCGGTCGCCGCGCTGGTCGATGCCGACCCGGTGCTCAACGTCTTCGTCGCGTCCCGGCTGGCCGCCGGCGTCCTGGAGCGGCACGCTCCGGGCGAGCTGTGGGGTTATCCCGGCCGGACGCCTCGCAGCGTCGTCCACGTGGGCGCCAACTTGGTGCCCGTCAACACCGACGAGGCGTCCAGCAGGGCGTTCGCTGACCGGATGGGTCCGGTGCGGCCGTTCTGCGCCATCGTCGGGCTGACCGATGAGGTCACACGCCTGTGGCGCGACCTGTCCGACGTCTGGGGTGACACCTACGCGGGCGCCCGCGCCGTGCGTGAGCGCCAGCCCGTCATGGCGACCGGCCGGCTGTGCCCGATCGCGGAGGACCCCCGGGTGACGCGCGTGACGGCGTCCGACTTCGACGCCTACTTCGCCGCGGCCGTCGCGATGTACACCGAGGAACTGGACGAGAATCCGCTGGAATCGAACCCGTACGGGTATCGCCGCTACGTGAAGACGCTGATCGAGACCGGACGCGCGTTCGGGATCATCGAGGACGGAGAGGTCCTCTTCAAGGCCGATCTCGGGGCGGTCGGCGGGGGAGTGGCCCAAGTCCAGGGCGTCTGGGTGGCGCCGAAGCTTCGTGGCCGCGGGCTCGCCGCGCCCGCGATGGCGACCGTCACCAACACCGTCGTACGCTCGGGGCGGACGGCGTCCCTCTACGTCAACGACTTCAACACCCCGGCCATCGCCACCTACCGGCGCTGCGGCTACACCGACCGCGGCATGTTCACCACAGTTCTCTACTAGTCCGACGCCGCTCGGCACCCGGGCCTACAGTCGGCGTATGAGCGAGCACCTGTCGGCCCACCTCAAGATCCAACGACCCGTCAGCGAGGTGTTCGACTTCGTGCGGCGTCCGGAGCACCACACCGACTTCGACGCATCCGGCATGGTCGGACGCGCCGTCACGCCCGGCCCCATTCGCAACGTCGGGGACGTCTTCACGATGGAGATGACGTACACGGACGCCGCGGGTCGCGAGACCCGCTACCGGACCGACAACCACGTCACGGCGTTCGAGCCCGGACGCCTCGTCGAGTGGGCGGTGGCGCCTGCGGGCGGCGAGCTGCTGGGGTGGCGATGGCGCTACGCGTTCCACGCGGACGGCGACGCGGCCACGGTCGTCACCGAGACGTACGACTGGGCGGGCACGTCCGAGCAGAACCGCCGCGACTACGGCGTCCCGGCGTTCAAGAAGGCCGACCTGGAGGCGTCCCTGGCGCTGCTCCAGTTAGCCCTCGTCGCCGCCCACGGTGACCAGCCGAGGCTCGAGGGCGACTGACGCAGTTCGGCCCGTCCGGGGCCGACGCACTAGGCTGCGGGGCGTGATTGCCCGCCTGTCGAATCTGTTCGTTCGTACCCTTCGCGAGGACCCGGCGGACGCCGAGGTCCCGAGCCACCGCTGGCTCGTCCGCGCCGGCTACATCCGCCGCGCCGCGCCCGGCATCTACACCTGGCTGCCGCTGGGGCTGAAGGTACTGGCGAAGGTCGAGCGGATCGTCCGCGAGGAGATGGACGCCATCGGCGCCCAGGAGGTCCGGTTCCCGGCCCTGCTGCCGCGCGAGCCCTACGAGGCGACGAACCGCTGGACCGAGTACGGCCCCAACCTCTTCCGGTTGAAGGACCGCAAGGGCGTCGACATGCTGCTCGGACCCACCCACGAGGAGATGTTCACCCTGCTCGTCAAGGACCTGTACGGCTCGTACAAGGACCTGCCCTTGAGCCTCTACCAGATCCAGACGAAGTACCGCGACGAGGCGCGTCCGCGGGCCGGACTGCTGCGCGGACGCGAGTTCGTGATGAAGGACTCCTACTCCTTCGACATGGACGCCGAGGGCCTGCAGGCGTCCTACGACGCGCATCGCGCGGCGTACATCAAGATCTTCGACCGGCTCGGCCTGGAGTACGTGATCGTCAAGGCGACCTCCGGCGCCATGGGCGGGTCGGCGTCCGAGGAATTCCTGGTCATCGCGGACAACGGCGAGGACACCTTCGTCCGCTCGCCCGGCGGCTACGCGGCCAACGTCGAGGCCGTGACGACGCTGGCCCCCGCGCCGGTCGACAGCTCGGACGCCCCTGCGCCGTACGCCGTGCCCACGCCCGGGACGCCCGGGTGTGACGAGCTCGTCGAGCTGCTGAACCGCGACTTCCCGCGCGCCGAGGGTGCCTGGACGACGCCCGAGACGCTGAAGAACATCCTGTTCACGCTGCGCTTCCCGGACGGGAAGACCAAGCCCATCTGCGTCGGCCTGCCCGGCGACCGCGAGGTCGACCTCAAGCGCCTGGAGGCGTCGGTCGCGCCCGCCGAGATCATTCCGTTCGGCGACGAGGACTTCGCCAAGTACCCGACGCTGGTCAAGGGCTTCATGGGTCCGGACGCCCTGGGCTCGGCGTCGGCCTCCAAGATCGAGTACCTGGCCGACCCGCGCTTGGTCGCGGGCAGCCGCTGGATCTCGGGCGCCAACCGCGTCGACGAGCACGTCATCGGGCTGGTCGTCGGCCGCGACTTCACCCCCGACGGCTACCTGGACGTCGCCGAGGTCCGCGAGGGCGATCCCGCGCCGGACGGCTCGGGCCCGCTGACCCTGGCCCGCGGCATCGAGATGGGCCACATCTTCCAACTCGGCAAGAAGTACGCCGAGGCGCTCGGCCTCAAGGTGCTCGACGCGAACGGCAAGCTCGTCACCGTGACCATGGGCTCCTACGGCGTCGGCGTCTCGCGGGCGGTCGCGGCCGTCGCCGAGAACAGCTGCGACGACAAGGGGCTGGCCTGGCCGCGGGCGCTCGCGCCCTACGACGTGCACCTGATTCCGGCGGGCAAGGACGAGTCGATCTACGCCGCGGCCGAGGCGCTGGCGTCCGAGCTGTCGGCGCGTGGCGTGGAGGTGCTGCTGGACGACCGCAAGGCCTCGCCCGGGGTCAAGTTCACCGACGCGGAGCTGCTCGGCATGCCCACGTCCGTCGTGCTCGGACGCAGCCTCGCCGACGGTCTCGTCGAGGTGCGCGATCGTGCGTCCGGGGAGCGGGCTGACGTTCCGCTGGCCGAGGCGGCGGACCGCATCGTCGCCCTCGTCCAGGGTCGCTAGTCCGGACGCCGTGGCGGCCCCGCGCACGGCTCCTGTCCGGCGACCCGCACGGTCGTCCGGGCTGGCCTGCCTGCCGAGGGTTCGCTGGGCGGCCGGCGAGCGGCGAGGACGGCGTCGGGGCGGGTCGCTCGAATGACCGGGCTCGAGCTGCCCCTGGCGGCCATCGTTGCCCTGATCGCGGCGGCCTTCGTGGCCGGGTGGATCGACTCGATCGTCGGCGGGGGAGGGCTGATCCAGCTGCCGGCGCTGCTCATCGGCCTGCCGCAGGGGACGCCCGTCCCGACCATCGCGGGCACCAACAAGGTCCCCAGCTCGATGGGGACCGCGGTGGCGGCGTCCACCTACCTGCGGAAGGTCAAGATCGACTGGTGGGGGCTGCTCCCGCTCGTCGCGGGCTCGGCGATCGGCTCGGCGCTGGGAGCCCAGTTGACGCACTTCCTCGACCGGAGGGCGTTCAACCCCTTGGTGCTCGGCGCGATCATCGCGGTCGGCTGGTACACCTATCGGCGCCCGAGCCTGGGCCTGCACCCGAACGTGCGGCACTCGGGCTGGCGCGGCTATGCCTGGCTAGGTGGCATCGGGCTGCTCGTGGGCCTGTGGGACGGCTTCGTCGGGCCGGGCACCGGCACGTTCTTCCTGATCCTCCTGGTGGCGATCATGGGCTTCGACTTCCTCCTCGCCACGACGCTGGCCAAGCTCGCCAACTTGACCACCAACCTGGCTGCGATCGTGGTCTTCGGGCTCTCAGGCAACATCCTGTGGGGCCTGGCCCTGTGCATGGGCATCGCGAATCTCACCGGCGGCTTCCTCGGCTCGCGGACGGCCCTGCGCAACGGCAACGCCTTCGTCCGCAAGGTGTTCCTGGCGATGATCGTGATCCTGGGCGCCAAGCTGGCGTGGGACACGATCGCGCAATTCGTCTGACCCACCAGACCGGCTTGGGGTTGCCCTGGCCGCCCGATATGCTGCGCTGATCGTCCGCCAGGATGGTTTTGAAAACTGCACCGCACAACTGGATCCCCTTCGCGGCGGTGCCGTCATCGAAGGAGTGGGTCATGCGCGTTGCCGACATCGAAGACGTGATCGCGGCCGCTGCCGCCGCGTCCGAGCTGGAGATCGATCGCATCGAGACCGCTGCCGCCGGACGCCGCACGGTGCTGCGGATCTTCCTCGACGGTGACGGTCCGGACGGCCGCGGGCCCAGCCTCGACCAGATCGCCCAGGCCACCCGCGCGATCTCGGCGGCCCTCGACGAGTCCCCGAAGGTCGGCGATGCGCCCTACGTGCTGGAGGTCTCCTCCCGCGGCGCGACCCGGCCCCTGACCGATCCGAAGCACTTCCGCCGCAACCTCGGACGCCTCGTCGAGCTGTCACTGGCCGACCACAGCAAGGCGAGTGGCCGCATCAAGGCAGCCGACGCCGACGGCGTCCGGCTCGACGTGGCCGGCGCCGAGCGTGACGTGCCCTTCGCCGACATCACCAAGGCGGTCGTTCAACTCGAACTGACCAAGCTCCCCGACGAGGACGAGTCCGACGTCTTCGACGACGACACTGACGACACGGAAGAGGTGTGACGTGGACATCGACATGACGGCCCTCCGCAGCCTGGAACGCGACAAGGACATCCCGCTCGACGTGCTGGTGGACGCCCTGGAGGACGCCATCCTCAACGCGTACGCCAAGAGCACCAACCCCGTGAAGGGAGCCCGCGTCTCGCTCGACCGCAAGTCGGGCAAGGTGACCGTCTGGGCGCCGGAGCTTGACGACGAGGGCAACGCCATCGGCGAGTACGAAGACACCCCCGAGGGCTTCGGACGCGTCGCCGCCGCGACCGCCCGCCAGGTGATCTTCCAGCGCCTGCGCGAAGCCGAGGACGAGCAGAAGTTCGGGCACTTCTCGGCCAAGGAGGGCGACATCCTGATGGGTGTCATCCAGGCCGACCGCGACAGCCGCACGGTCCGGGTCGACCTGGGTCCGCTCGAGGCGATCATGCCGCTGGCGGAGCAGGTCCCGACCGAGGATTACGCCCACGGCAAGCGGCTACGCGTGTACGTGGTGTCGGTCCGGCGCGAGCCCAAGGGCCCGGTCGTCGTCGTCTCCCGGACGCACCCCAACCTGGTGCAGCGGCTGTTCAAGATGGAGGTCCCCGAGATCGAGACGGGCGTCGTCGAGATCAAGGCCGTCGCGCGCGAGGCCGGTCACCGCACCAAGATCGCCGTCGTCTCGAACGACAACAACGTCTCGGCCAAGGGCGCCTGCATCGGCCCGATGGGCCAGCGGGTGCGCGCGGTCATGAACGAGCTGAACGGCGAGAAGATCGACATCATCGACTGGTCGGCCGACGGCGCGACGTTCGTCCGCGAGGCGCTCTCGCCGGCGAAGGTGGCGTCGGTGACGGTCACCGATCAGTTCGCCAAGGCCGCCCGCGTCATCGTCCCCGATTACCAGCTGTCGCTCGCCATCGGACGCGAAGGCCAGAATGCCCGCCTCGCCGCGCGCCTCACTGGCTGGCGTATCGACATCCGTCCTGACACCGCTCAGGACTGACGCCGACAGGCCCAGAGCCGCCCTTCGACAAGCTGAGGGATCGTTGGCTGGGCTTGTCGAAGCCCTCTGGCCCCGCCGTTGGCTGAGCTTGTCGAAGCCCTCCGCCGCCGTCTGGCCCCTGCGGCGTTCGATCTCGATCGTGGACGCCGACGCGAACGAAACCGGCCGCCTCCTGACGGGGACGGCCGGTTCGTTGTTGGTCGAGGCTAGTGCGCGATCGCCTTGCCGGCGCCGGCGCCGGTCATGGACCGGACCTCCATCTCCTTGGCGAGTTCCTCGTCGCCGCGGACCTTGCTGGTGAGGGTCCCGATGTAGCCGGCCAGGAAGGCCAGCGGGATGCTGACCAGGGCCGGGTTGTCCAGCGGGAACCACGCGAAGTTGATGCCGTCGCCCAGCATGGCCGTCTTCGCGCCCGAGATGGCGGGGGAGAAGACGATCAACACGACGGCCGAGATCAGGCCGGTGTAGATGCTCCACACCGAGCCGCGGGTGTTGAACCGTGGCCAGTAGAGCGTGTAGAGGATCGAGGGCAGGTTCGCGGACGCCGCCACGGCGAACGCCAGCGAGATCAGGAACGCGATGTTTTGGCCGTTGGCGAAGATGCCACCGACGATCGCCAGGACGCCGATCACGACGCTGGTGATACGCGCGACCTTCACCTCCTGCTCGGGATCGGCCTTGCCGTCTTTCAGGATCGAGTTGTACACGTCATGGGCGAACGACGCGGACGCCGTGATGGTGAGCCCGGCGACGACGGCCAGGATCGTGGCGAAGGCCACGCCCGAGATCACGCCCATGAAGACCTCGCCGCCCAGGTTGAGCGCCAGCAGCGGGGCCGCCGCGTTCGCGCCGCCCGGAGCCGCCATGATCGTCTTCTGACCGACCAACTGGGCAGCGCCCATGCCAAGGATGAGCGTCAGCAGGAAGAAGACGCCGACCAGGATGATCGCCCAGACCGCCGAGCGGCGGGCCTCCTTGGCCGTGGGGACGGTGTAGAAGCGCATGAGCACGTGCGGCAGACCGGACGGGCCAGCGATGAGCGCGAGGGAGAGCGACAGGAAGGAGAGCTTCGTCCAGTCGGTCGTGCCGTACTTCATCATGGGCGACAGGATGTCCTTGCCAAGACCGGTGTTCTTGTCGAGGCCAGCGGTCTGAGCGGAGACCAGCAGGTGGTCGAGGCTGAATCCGTTGTGGAACATGACCAGCGCGGCCATGATCACGGCGCCGCTGATGAGCATCACGGCCTTGATCATCTGCACCCAGGTCGTGCCCTTCATGCCGCCGATGAGCACGTACGTGATCATCAGGACTCCGACCAGCCCGATCACCAACGATTGCATGTTCTTGTCAGAGACGCCGAGGAGAAGGGCGACCAGGCCGCCCGCGCCGGCCATCTGGGCGAGCAAGTACACGAACGAGATCACGAGGGTGGACGTGGCTGCAGCGGTTCGGACCGGCTTTTGCTGCATCCGGAAGCTCAAAACGTCGGCCATCGTGTACTTGCCGGTGTTTCGCATCGGCTCAGCCACGAGGTACAACGCCAACAGCAGGGCGACGAAGAAGCCGACCGAGTAGAGCATGCCGTCGTAGCCGGAGATCGCGATAGCGCCGGTCACTCCGAGGAAGGCGGCCGCCGAGAGGTAATCGCCCGTGATCGCGAGGCCGTTTTGGCGTCCGGAGAAGGCTGCTCCGCCGGTGTAGAAGTCGGACGCCTTGGACTTTTGCCGCGTGACGATGATGACGATGGCCATCGTGGCCACGACGAACAAGGCGAAGACGATGATGTTGATCGTCGGATTGCCGTAGGTGGCGAGCGGGGTCATGCCGCGGCTCCCTTCTCGAGCTTGGTGCGGAGGGCGGACGATGCCTTGTCGAGCTTGGTGTTGGCGAAGCGGACGTAGAGCCAGGTCCACAGCCAGACGACGACGTACTGGACGAGACCGAAGGCGAACCCGACGGTCAGGCCCTTCATGCCGAAGAACGGCTGCTTCATGAAGCCGACGGCGTAGATGGAGAGCACGACGTAGGTGAAGTAGACGACCAGGGCGGCGATCGTCATGGGGAAGGCGAAGTTGCGGAAGGTGCTGCGCAGCTTGGCGAACTCGGGCGAGCCGTGCACCGCGACGAACTGCGACGTGGACGGCTCCGCGTGCGGGGCGTCCAGGTGGACCAGCGCCGGCAGCGGCCAGTGGTCGGCGGGCAGGTGGAACTCGGTGCCGTCCTCGGCGTAACCGCCGCCGGGATGGTAGGGCTGCGAGGCGTGCGCCTCGTCGGTGCGTTGATCCTGCATGGGACCCCCTCGTTGGGATGTAGGACTGCATGGATGCGCCCCCGGAGATGGTGCTGGGTGAGGGGCTCAGGCAGGAGGCTATTGTCTCGACGTCAAGATTGACTAGATCGAGAGATATCGGGTTGATCACGTTCCGTTAAGCTGAACGGATGCCGACCAGGACGTGCGTCGGCTGCCGCGTAGCAGCCGAGCAGGACGAGTTGACCCGCATCGTCGTCAGCGACGGGGTCTTCAGCGTGGACGCCGCACGTCGCCTCCCCGGACGCGGGGCCTACGTCCACCCGGGCTGCGTCGCGCAAGCGATCCGCAGCCGCGGCGTCCAACGAACCCTCAAGGTGGCGGCGGTTCCGTCCGACCAGCTGGACGAGCTGCTCCGAGGCCTGGCGGCCGGTTCGGCCGTTTAGGCCAAACGGCGTCCGTCGCCTTAGACTTGGCCCGCGCTTCGCACGCTCAGGTGTGAACACAACCGACGAAAGTGAGCTCCGCTCATGAACGCTCGATGAGTACCCAGAAATGAGCACAAACTAAACCGGTCCGCGCACTGACGCGGACCTGAAGGGAACATACCTCGTGGCCGTGTCCAAGGTCCGCGTTCACGAGCTCGCCAAAGAGCTCGGGATCGAGAGCAAAGTCCTACTCGCCGACATTCAGGCGATGGGCGAGTACGTGAAGTCAGCGTCCTCCACAATCGAAGCGCCGGTCGTCCGGCGCGTCACCGACAAGTACAAGGCTGCGCGCGCCGCGGCCGAAGCCGCCGCTGCGCCCGCACCCGCGGCGCCCGCCGCTCCGGCCCAGCCGCAGCGTCCCGCCGCGCAGCCGGCGGCACCGTCCGCCCCTGCCGCGCCTGCTGCGTCGACCCCCGCGCCGTCCGCTGCGCCTGTGACAGCGCCCGCGCCGACGGCCCCCGCGGCGCCGCGCGTTGCTGCGCCGACGGCCAGCCCGGAGGCCTCGGCGGCTCCCGCGGCCCCCGCCCAGCGTCCGGTGCCCGGACGTGTTCCGCCGGCTCCGTCCGCCCCGGCACCCCGTGCGCCCCAGCCGCCGGCTGCGGCGTCCGCTGCGCCGTCGGCGCCCGGTCCGCGCCCGGTCACCCCGGGTCCGCGCCCCGGCCCGCGGCCCGCGGGCCCCGGTTCGGGCAGCCCGTCGCCGTCCGGCCAGCGGCGTCCCGGTGGCGCACCGCGTCCCGGCAACAACCCGTTCGCTCCGTCCCAGGGCATGGGCGTTCGTCGCCCCCGTCCCGAGGGTGCAGCGCCGGCCGACGGACGCCCCGCGCCCCGTCCCGGCGTCCCCGGCATGCCTCGCCCGCAGGGTGGGGTCGCCGGCATGCCGCGTCCGAACCCCGCGATGATGCCGCGCCGTCAAAACGACGGCGTCGTCGCCCCCGGTCGTCCAGGTGCTCCCGGACGCCCCGGCGCCGCCGGTGCCGGACGCCCCGGTCGTCCCGGTGCTCCCGGACGCCCCGGCGCGCCGATGGGCGGCCCCGGGGGTGCACCCGCTGGCGGTGGCCGCGGTGGCCGCGGTGGCCGCGGTGGCTCGGGCACCCAGGGTGCGTTCGGTCGCGCAGGCGGCCCGAACAAGCGCGGAAAGAAGAGCCGTAAGCAGCGCAGGCAAGAGTTCGACCAGATGGAGGCGCCGTCGATTGGCGGCGTCCGGATCAGGCAGGGCAACGGCGAGACGATCCGTCTCCGCCGCGGCGCTTCGCTGACCGACCTGGCCGAGAAGATCGGCGTCGACGCGGCGTCCCTGGTGCAGGTGCTGTTCGCCCAGGGTGAGATGGTCAACGCGACCCAGTCGGTCTCCGACGAGACGCTGCAGATCCTGGGCGTCGAGCTCAACTACGACATCGAGGTGGTCTCGCCCGAAGACGAGGACCGCGAGCTGCTGTCGAGCTTCGGTGTCAGCTTCGGCGAGAACGAGGGCGACGAGGACGACCTCGAGGCTCGTCCGCCGGTCGTCACCGTCATGGGTCACGTCGACCACGGCAAGACCAAGCTGCTGGACGCCATCCGGCACACCAACGTGGTCGCCAAGGAGGCGGGTGGCATCACCCAGGCCATCGGCGCCTACCAGATCGACACCGAGGTGGACGGCCGCGAGCGTGCCATCACCTTCATCGACACCCCGGGCCACGAGGCGTTCACCGCCATGCGCGCCCGTGGCGCGAAGTCGACCGACATCGCGGTGCTGGTGGTCGCGGCCGACGACGGCGTCATGCCCCAGACGATCGAGGCCTTGAACCACGCGAAGGCGGCCGATGTGCCGATCGTCGTCGCGGTCAACAAGATCGACAAGGAGACGGCCGACCCGGTCAAGGTCCGCGGTCAGCTGACCGAGTACGGGCTCATCCCCGAGGAGTACGGCGGCGACACCATGTTCGTCGACGTCTCCGCGGTCAGCCGCCTCGGCCTCGAGGAGCTGCTCGAGGCCATCGTCCTCACGGCCGACGCCTCCCTGGACCTGCGGGCCAACCCGGACATGGACGCCGAGGGCGTCGCGATCGAGGCGCATCTCGACAAGGGCCGTGGCCCCGTCGCGACCGTCCTGGTGCACCGCGGAACCCTCCGCATGGGCGACTCGATCGTCGCCGGCTCGGCCCACGGCCGCGTCCGCGCGCTGATCAACGACCAGGGCGAGACCGTCACTGAGGCACCGCCGTCCATGCCCGTCCAGGTGCTGGGCCTGACCTCCGTCCCTGGAGCCGGCGACAACTTCCTGGTCGTCGAGGACGACCGGATGGCTCGTCAGATCGCGGACAAGCGTCAGGCGCTGCAGCGGGCGGCCATGCTGGCCAAGTCCACCCGTCGCAAGACGCTGGAGCAGCTGTTCGCCGAGCTCGAGTCGGGTCAGACCCAGGAGCTCAACCTCATCCTCAAGGGCGACTCCGCCGGTGCCGTCGAGGCGCTGGAAGATGCGCTGTTGCAGATCGAGATCAACGACGAGGTCGCGCTCCGCGTCATCGACCGCGGTGTCGGTGCCATCACCGAGACCAACGTCATGCTGGCGGCGGCGTCCAACGCGGTCATCATCGGCTTCAACGTTCGTCCGCAGGGCAAGGCGACCCAGCTGGCGGACGCCGAGGGCGTCGACATCCGCTACTACTCGGTCATCTACGCGGCGATCGACGACGTGGAGGCGGCGCTCAAGGGCATGCTCAAGCCGATCTTCGAGGAGAAGACCGCTGGCACGGCCGAGATCCGCGAGGTGTTCCGCAGCTCCAAGTTCGGCAACATCGCCGGCTGTCTTGTCATGTCGGGTCACATCCGCCGCAACGCCAAGGCGCGGCTCGTCCGCGACGGCGTCGTGGTGCACGAGACGTCCATCGGATCGCTGCGTCGTGAGAAGGACGATGTCACCGATGTCCGCGAGGGTTACGAGTGTGGCATCACGCTCCACAACTACAACGACATCCAGATCGGCGACATGATCGAGACGTACGAGATGGTCGAGAAGGCGCGGGATTAGTCGATTCGGCAGCTGAATCTGAGTGGGGCGGGGCCGGGACACCCCGGTCCCGCCCCCTCCAGATGATCCGGACGAGTCCCTCGTCCGCATCATCTTCCGGATGCCCGACCGAACCCTGACCGGACGCCCACAGCCCGCCCCGCCCGGGGCTGAGTTTCGCTGGCGGCTCGCCTGGAGCGCGCCGCACGACAAGGAGAGGTGGAAGACATGGGGAATCCTCGGTACATCAAGACCGGTGAGCAGATCAAGCAGATCGTGGCCACCTACATCGAGCGACGCCTGAAGGACCCGCGCCTCGGCTTCGTGACCGTCACCGACGTGCGCATGACCGGGGACGGGCGCGAGGCGTCCATCTTCTACACCGTCCTGGGCGGCGAGCAGGAACGGGTCGACACGGCGGCAGCGCTGGAGTCCGCGCGCGGAATGATCCGCTCGACGGTCGGCAAGCAACTGGGGATGAAGTTCACCCCGAGCATCACCTTCATCCTGGACGCCATCCCTGAGACCGCCGCCGAGATCGAGGCGGTTCTGGCCAAGGCGCGCGGGCTGGACGCCGAGGTCGCGGCGAAGGCCGAAGGCGCGGTCTACGCGGGCGAGGCCGACCCGTACAAGAAGCCGCACGTCGACGACGAAGACGAGGACGACGAGGAGTGACCTCGGGCTTCCTGGTCGTCGACAAGCCGCAGGGCTGCACGTCGCACACCGTGGTGGCGCGCGCTCGGCGCGCGCTCGGCACCAAGAAGATCGGCCACGCCGGGACGCTCGACCCGTTGGCGACCGGCGTGCTCCTGCTCGGCGTTGGCGCCGGGACTCGCTTGCTCGGACACCTGACGCTCGCTGACAAGACGTACGAGACGACGATCCGGCTGGGCGTCTCGACCGTCACGGACGACTCCGAGGGCGAGATCACCGCCGCACCCGGGGCGTCCGGTCTGGATCGCGGCCGACTGGACGCAGCCATCGCCGCCCTGACCGGCGACATCGTCCAGGTGCCGAGCGCGGTCTCGGCGATCAAGGTGGACGGCAAGCGCGCCTACGCCCTCGTCAGAGCTGGCGAGGCGGTCGAGCTCAAGGGCCGCCCGGTGACGGTCTCGGCCTTCGACGTCCTGGCCGTCCGCGAGACCGATGCCGACGGCGTCCGCGTCATCGACATCGACGCCCGGATCGACTGCACGTCCGGCACGTACGTGCGGGCCTTGGCGCGCGACCTCGGGGTCGCGCTCGGGACCGGCGGGCACCTCACCGCCCTGCGCCGGACGCGCGTCGGCCCCTTCAGCATCGACGACGCGACCTGGGACGCCGCCCCCCACGACCCCAGCGCGGGGGAGTGGCCCCGCCCGGCCCTGATGGATCTCGCGGACCTGGCGCGCCGTTGCTTCCCCGTCGTAGAGGTGGACGCCGACGCGGCCCGCGACATCGGCTACGGACGCCCGCTGGCCCTCGAGGTGCCGGCCGACCCGACGGCGATGATCCACGACGGACGCTTGTTGGCCCTCTACCGGCCCGCGGCTGGCGGTTCGGTTCCGGTGGCGGTGCTCCCGGGGTGAGGCCCACGGAGCCCCTGAGCCGTGCCGTGCTCGGCACGGCTTCGGCGCTCGCGGCTGCGCTGGGGGTGGCGGTCTTCGAGTTCATCGCGGTGGTCGAGCGCGGCGCTCGCGAACAACTCGTCGACCTCACGTTGTACCGGGACGCGCTCGCGTCCCTGTTCGCGCTGGCTCGACTCGGCTCGTGGCCGGTGGTGAACAACATCATCTCGGGGCAGGGCAGCGCAACTCGTGGGCCTGGCCGTGTTCCCGGGCGACTCGGTCGCCTACTGGACGCGCGATCTCGTGGACGGCCTTCGCGGCGGTCCGCCGGCCAGCTTCGACAACCGATCGATCCTGGCGTTTTGGCTGCGTCGCGGCCTGGATCAGCCGTGGCCGATGATCCTCGCCGGGGCGTGCGGGGTCCTCGCGGCGATCGTGGCCTTCCGGCACGCGACCCAGCTGTTCCAGGCCGGACACGCCGCGCGGGCCGCAATCCTGGTGGGCTGCCTGGGCGGACCGTGGACGCCGGTGAGGTTGGTAGTGTTCTCCAGGCGCGCCGACGGCGCGGGATCGGGGATGAGGTGAGCCAGTCAGTCGTCGTGATCGGCAACTTCGACGGCGTCCACCCCGGACACCGCGAGGTGCTGAAGGCCGCCCGCCAGGCTGAGCCTGGGCTGCCGCTGATCGTCGTCACGTTCTGGCCCCACCCGCTGGCCGTCCTGCGGGCGACCGGCGCGCCGCTGCTGCTGACGCGGCTGGAGGAGCGGGTCGCACTCCTCAAAGAAGCCGGGGCGGACGAGGTCCGGGTCATCGACTTTACGCCCGCCTTCGCCGCCCTGACCCCGGAGGCGTTCATCACCGACGTCATCGCACCGCTCGACCCGGCGCGGGTGGTGGTGGGGGAGAACTTCCGCTTCGGCAAGGGGGCGTCCGGCAACGTCGAGACCCTGCGGCAGCTCGGAGCCGGGCGGTTCAAGGTCACGGGCCTCGGGCTGGTCGGCCACGAGGACGTCGACACGTGCTCGACCCTGATCCGGACGGCCTTGGCGGACGGCGATGTCGCCCTGGCCGCCGAACACCTGGGGCGTCCGTTCCGGTTCAGCGGGGTCGTGCGGACCGGCGACAGACGCGGACGCCAGCTCGGCTTCCCGACCGCGAACCTGCCGGTGCCCGCTGAACTGGCCTGCCCGCTCGACGGCGTCTACGCCGGCTGGGTCACGCGGCTTGACGGCCTGGACGCCCACGGCGCGGCGCTCGCGCCCGGCGCGGGTCCCGAGCGGTGGCCGGCGGCCATCTCCGTCGGGACGAACCCGACGTTCGACGGCATCGACCGCCGGGTGGAGAGCTACGTGCTCGATCGCACCGATCTGGAGCTGTACGGGGCCCCCATCGCCGTCGACTTCGTCGATCGCATCCGCGGTCAGGTCCGGTTCGACGGCATCGAGGCCCTGATCGTCCAGATGGACGACGACGTCCTGCGCTGCCGGAAGATCCTCGGTTCCTGACGGGCCCCGGCCGGAGTCTCGTCAACGTTCGCGTTCTCGATGCACGCATCGGCGCGGACTCGACTCATCGCAGCAATCCAGCCCCCGACACATGGCGGCGTGCCCGACCTCGGCGCCGCACACCCGGTGGACGCACCATGGGTCCGTGGAGTACCTGGCAGTCCTGCTGATCGGCGCGGTGGTGCTGACCTGGGGCCTGCTCGCCGGCCGTCGGCGTCCGCCACTGCCGGTCGACCCACAGGACGCCGACGAGCTGGATCAGCTCGGACGCGAGATCCTGCTGGAGGACCACCTGAACCGCGCAGCCGCGCTGGTGATGGCGCTCACCCGGGTCCACGCGCGACGCGTCCCGCTCGAACACGTTGACCGGGACGCGGGCATCAAGGGGCAGGGCTACCTGCGGTTTGCGGACTCCACCACGATCCTGGCACGCTCGTCCGACACGGGGGACCTGGGCATGGTGGCGTCCGCGTTGCTCCTCGGACGCGTCCTCGTCGCGACCTGGGCAGACGACGGAACGGCGGTGAAGATCAACCTCGCCTGGGCGTCCGGAAGCCGGACGGTCCAGGCCGTGGCCCTCGCGGACCCGTCAGCGGTTGATGGTGAGTGACTTGCGGAAGATGGCCTCGCGGGTCTCGGCGCCGTCCTCGTCGGTGACGACCCGGTGGTCGCCGGTCGGCGTGTAGTCGAGCCCGATGTACATCGGGATGGCCGCGGGGTTCTCCGGGTCGACGCCCAGCTTGACCGAGTTGAAGCCCTGCTGGGCGGCGATGCCCTCGATGAACCGGGTCAGCTTCACGCCAAGGCCCTGGCGCCGGTACTCGGGGTAGACCCACAGCGTCAGCATCTCCGGACGCAGCTCGTTGTCGGCCCTGCAATCCAGGGCCACATAGCCGGCGACATCGTCAGGCGTGAAAGCGCCGACGAAGAAGAAGTCGCCCGAGCCGGCCAGAGCCAGGTTGCGCTGGGCGAAGTTCGAGCCGGGCCGCACCTCGCGACTCTCCAGCAGGGCAAGGTCGTCCGGAGTGCACAGGCGCACGTCAACGGGATGATTGCTCATCGGTTTGCTCCTCGTGGGTGATGTGCTCGTGAGCCCTCAGTCTCCTCGCTCCGGCGCGAGGCGTCCAACTGAGGGCTTGCCCAGCGAGTGCACGGAGCCTCCCTCGAGCGGACGCCCCAGGCGCGCCGAGGGCCCGCCCCGCCGAAGCGGAACGGGCCCTGCGGCGTCCGGACTAGGACTGCGTGTTCAGCGCGGTCAGGATGTCGGTGACGGCGTTCTTGGCGTCACCGAACAGCATCTGCGAGTTCTCCTTGAAGAACAGCGGGTTCTGGACGCCGGCGTAGCCGGTCGCCATCGACCGCTTGAACACGATCACGTTCTCGGCCTTCCAGACCTCGAGCACCGGCATGCCGGCGATCGGGCTGGTCGGGTCGTCGAGGGCCGCCGGGTTGACCGTGTCGTTGGCGCCGATGACGAGCACGACGTCGGTCTCGGGGAAGTCCTCGTTGATCTCGTCCATCTCCAAGACGATGTCGTACGGCACGTGCGCCTCGGCGAGCAGGACGTTCATGTGGCCCGGGAGGCGTCCGGCGACCGGGTGGACGCCGAAGCGCACCGTGACGCCGTGGGCGCGCAGCTTGGAGGTGAGCTCCGCGACCGCGTGCTGGGCCTTGGCGGTGGCCATGCCGTAGCCGGGCGTGATGATGACGCTCTTGGAGTTCCACAGGAGCTCTGCGGCTCCGGCGGCGTCGATCTCGCGGTGCTCACCGGTGACCTCAGCTCCGGACGACACCGGCGTCGCGCCCTCGCCGAACCCGCCCGCGATCACGGACACGAACGACCGGTTCATGGCCTTGCACATGATGTAGCTCAGGATCGCGCCGGAGCTACCGACGAGCGAGCCGGTGATGATCAGCAGGTTGTTGTTGAGCATGAAGCCCGCTGCAGCCGCGGCCCAGCCCGAGTACGAGTTGAGCATCGAGACCACGACCGGCATATCGCCGCCGCCGATAGCCGCCACCATGTGGAAGCCGAGCAGGAAGCCGATGACAGCAATGGCGATGATCAGCGCCCAGCCGAGCGGTGTGGGTCCGTGCTCGCCGCCGGCGCCGATGACGACGAACCAGATCATCAGGGCGAAGAACGCCAGGAACCCGATCAGGTTCAGCATGTTGCGTCCCGGCAGCATGAGCGGCTTCGAGTTCATCTTGGCCGACAGCTTGAGGTACGCCACGACGGAGCCCGTGAACGTGTAGGCGCCGATCAGGACGCCCAGCGCCACCTCGACGAGGTGCACGGTGGGACTGGTCTGCTCGCCGGCGCCCGGGGGCACCGCGAACGAGTTGAAGCCCACCAGGACGGCCGCCATACCCACGAAGGAGTGGAAGATGGCGATCAGCTCGGGCATCTGGGTCATCTCGACCTTGCGCGCGATCGGGGTACCGATGATGGCCCCGATGGCGAGGACCGCGATGATCAGGCCGGCGGTGACCAGCACCGACTGCCGCTCACCCGGCAGGGCGGTGGCCGACCGGTGCAGGGAGTCGATGATGACGGCCGAGAGGCCGAGGACCATGCCGACCATGCCGGCCTGGTTGCCTGCGCGGGCGGTGGTCTGCTTGGACAGCCCGGCGAGCGACAGGATGAACAGGATGCCTGCGATCAGGTACAGGCCGTTGATGAATCCCTGAATCAACGTTGCATTCATGGCTCAGGCCTCCTTCCGGAACATGCTGAGCATCCGGTACGAGACCAGGAAGCCGCCGAAGATGTTGATGGCCGCGATGGACGCCGCGATGAACGACATCGCCAGCACCGCCGGATTGGTCGAGCCCAGCTGCAGGATCGCGCCGACCAGGATGATGCCCGAGATCGCGTTGGTCTGGGCCATCAGGGGCGTGTGCAGCGAGTGCGCCACGCCGCTCACGACGTAGAAGCCCACCGCCACGGCGAGGCAGAACACCGTGAAGTAACCGCCGAAGGTGGCCGGCGAGAACGCGACGCCAGCGATCACCAGCAGCGCAGCGATCACGCTGCCCGTCAGGGTCCGCTGGGACGCCTTGGCCGCCTTCGCGGCCTCCTGCAGCGCCTTCTGAGCCGGGTCGACCGTCACGAGTGCGGCGACGGGTGCGGCAGCCGCGGAGACCTGCACCGGCGGCGGCGGCCACATGACCTCGCCATCGCGGGTGACCGTCATGCCGCGCAGAACGACGTCATCGAGGTCGAGCACGACCTCGCCGTCCTTGCCTGGTGTGAGCAGCTTGAAGAGGTTCACGACGTTGGTGCCGTAGAGCTGGGACGCCTGCGTGGGGAGGCGTCCGGGCAGATCGGTGTAGCCCAGGATCTTGACGCCGTTGGGCGTGACGACGACCTCGTCGGGCTTCGATCCCGCGACGTTGCCGCCGTTGGACGCCGCCATGTCGACGATGACCGAGCCGGGCTTCATCGACGCCACCATCTCTTCGGTGATCAGGCGCGGGGCCGGCTTTCCGGGGATCAGGGCCGTCGTGATGATGATGTCGACGTCCTTGGCCTGCTCGGCGTAGAGGCGCTCGGCAGCCTTCTTGAAGTCGTCGCCCATCTCCTTGGCGTAGCCGTCACTCGACACCTCGGTCTTGACGTCGACCTTGAGGAACTCGCCGCCCATCGACTCGACCTGGTCGGCGACCTCGGGGCGGGCATCCGTCGCGCGGACGATGGCGCCCAGCGACTTGGCCGTTCCGATGGCGGCGAGGCCGGCGACGCCGGCGCCCGCGACGAGCACCTTGGCCGGCGGGACCTTGCCCGCGGCGGTCACCTGGCCGGTGAAGAAGGAGCCGAACTCGCCGGCGGCCTCGATCACGGCCCGGTAGCCCGCGATGTTCGCCATGGAGGACAGCACGTCCAGGGCCTGCGCGCGGGAGATGCGCGGGACGGCGTCCATCGCCAACGCGGTCAGCTTGCGGGCGTTCAGCTTTTCGACCAGCTCAGGGTTGCGAGCGGGGGCGATCAGCGAGATCAGCGTCGCGCCCTCGCGCAGCTGCTGGATCTCAGCGTCGCTGGGCGCGTTGATCTTGGCGACCACCTCGGATGCCCACGTCGTGTCCTTGTCGGCGATCATCGCTCCGGCCGCCTCGTAGTCGGCGTCCCGGTAGGAAGACTTGTGTCCAGCTCCCGCCTCGATGATCACCTCGTATCCCAGCTTCATCAACTGGGCGACGGTCTTGGGGGTCGCGGCGACGCGCGTCTCACCCAGGTTCGTCTCCAGTGGGATTCCGATCCTCATCGTTGAGTTCCTCCACTCCTGCGGCCGACCTTGGCCACCGCTTCCGAAGCCTAACCCGTGCGCTCGCCGCCCGTGGCGAACCCGGTATCTCGATGCCGACATTTTTTACGGGTTCAGTTCTTTCGACCAAACGGACGCCGCGGCGTCCGATTTAGTCGCCACGACAGCCGTCCGGTAGAGTTCGTCACTGCCGTCTGAACGGCCGCGGAAGCCCAAGAGCCTCCCCGCTGAAGAAGGGGAAGCGCCGCGCAACGGGAAACCGAGAGGAGTGCCTCCTTCAATGGACGCCGAGACCAAGAAGAAGATCATCGACGAGTACGCGACCAAGCCGGGAGACACCGGGTCGCCCGACGTTCAGATCGCCCTGCTCACCAAGCGCATCGCGCACCTGACCGAGCACCTCAAGGAGCACAAGGGCGACCACCACAGCCGCCGGGGTCTGCTGATCCTGGTCGGCCAGCGTCGCCGCCTGCTCAACTACGTCATGAAGGCCGACGTCGAGCACTACCGCGCGCTCATCGCGCGCCTGGGTCTGCGTCGGTGACCTACAGCCTCCGGTAAGGGAGTGGCCAACAACGGCCACTCCCTTACCTGCATGTCCGGGGCCCGCCCCGGTCGACAACTCAACAAGCAACAAACCACCGCTCACCGGGCCCCGCGCCCCGGCCGGTCCTCGGTAGTGGCTTTCGGGATGCGACACGGTCGTTCCCGCGGGCCTCGATCGAAGACCGACATCCACGACGCGGGTCCCGCCGGGCACTTTCGAAAGGAGTGCTTCCATGGCTATGGAAGGACCTGACGTTCGCTTCACAGAGGCGATCATCGACAACGGTAAGTACGGCAAGCATGTCGTCCGGTTCGAGACCGGCCTGCTGGCCCGCCAGGCGTCCGGCTCGGCCGCCGTCTACCTGGACGGCGACACGATGCTGCTGTCCGCCACCACCGCCGCCAAGAACCCGCGCGACGCCATCGACTTCTTCCCGCTGACGGTCGACGTCGAGGAGCGCATGTACGCCGCGGGCCGCATCCCCGGCTCGTTCTTCCGCCGCGAGGGACGCCCCAGCGAGGGCGCCATCCTGGCGTGCCGCCTCACCGACCGCCCGCTGCGTCCGTGCTTCGTCAAGGGCCTGCGCAACGAGGTCCAGGTCGTCATCACGGTGATGGCGCTCAACCCCAACGTCCGCTACGACGTGCTCGCGATCAACGCGGGCTCGGCGTCCACGACCCTCGCCGGACTGCCCTTCTCGGGCCCCGTCGGCGGCGTCCGCGTTGCCCTCATCGCTGATCAGTGGGTCGGCTTCCCGACCGTCGAGCAGAGCCAGGACGCCACCTTCGAGATGGTCGTCGCCGGCCGCGTCCTCGAGGACGGCGACGTCGCGATCATGATGGTCGAGGCCGAGTCCACCGAGTACACGTGGAACCTGGTCAAGTCCGGACGCACCGCCCCGACCGAAGAGGTCGTCGCGGCGGGCCTGGAGGCGTCCAAGGCGTTCATCAAGGCCCTGTGCGACGCGCAGGCCGAGCTGGCGGCGCAGTGCCCCAAGGCGAGCGCCGATCTGCCGATCTTCCGCGACTACGAGGCCGACGTGTACGCGGCCGTCGAGGCGGCGGCGTCCGATCGCCTGAAGGCCGTGATGAGCATCGCCGGCAAGGCGGAGCGCGAGACGGCGACCGAGGAGCTCAAGGCCGCCATCAAGGCCGAGCTGGCGAGCCAGTTCGAGGGCCGCGAGAAGGAGATCTCGGGCGCTTTCTACGCGATCACCAAGAAGGTCGTCCGCCGCAAGGTGCTGACCGAAGAGGTGCGCATCGACGGCCGCGGCGTCCGCGACATCCGGACGCTGTCCGCCGAGGTCGGGGTCATCCCGCGCGTGCACGGCTCGGCGCTGTTCCAGCGCGGCGAGACCCAGATCCTGGGCGTCTCCACGCTGAACATGCTCGACATGGAGCAGAAGCTCGACACGCTGGCGCCCGAGACGACGAAGCGCTACATGCACAACTACAACTTCCCGCCCTACTCGACCGGAGAGACGGGCCGCGTCGGCTCGCCGAAGCGGCGCGAGATCGGCCACGGCGCCCTCGCCGAGCGTGCGCTGGTGCCGGTGCTGCCCGGGCGCGAGGAATTCCCCTACGCCATCCGTCAGGTGTCGGAGGCGCTGGGCTCGAACGGCTCGACGTCCATGGGCTCGGTCTGCGCGTCCACGATGTCGCTGCTGAACGCGGGCGTCCCGCTGAAGGCTCCCGTGGCGGGCATCGCCATGGGCCTCATGTCCGAGGAGATCGACGGCCAGATGCGCTACCTCGCGCTGACCGACATCCTCGGCGCCGAGGACGCCCTGGGCGACATGGACTTCAAGGTCGCCGGCACGCGTGACTTCGTCACCGCGCTGCAGCTGGACACCAAGCTCGACGGCATCCCCGCCGACGTGCTGGCGTCCGCCCTGCTGCAGGCCAAGGAGGCGCGCCTGACGCTGCTCGAGGTCATGAACGAGGCCATCGATGTTCCGGACGAGATGTCGCCGTACGCTCCGCGGATCATCACGGTGCACATCCCGGTCGACAAGATCGGCGAGGTCATCGGCCCGAAGGGCAAGATGATCAACCAGATCCAGGCCGACACGGGCGCCAACATCTCGATCGAGGACGACGGCACGATCTACATCGGCGCCGACAACGGCGAGGCCGCAGAAGCCGCCCGCCAGATCATCAACGGCATCGCCAACCCGACGATGCCCGAGAAGGGCGAGCGCTACCTGGGCACGATCGTCAAGATCATGCCGTTCGGCGCGTTCGTGTCGCTGATGCCCGGCAAGGACGGCCTGCTGCACATCTCGAAGCTGCGGGGGCTCAACAAGGGCAACCGCGTCGAGAACGTCGAGGACGTCGTGAGCGTGGGCCAGAAGGTCCAGGTCGAGATCTCCGAGATCGACGAGAAGGGCAAGCTGTCCCTGATCCCCGTCGAGGACGAGAAGTCGGACGCCGCCGCGGAGGCGCCCTCCGAGGCGTCCGCTGAGGTCGAGTCCGAGGGCCGCTCCGAGGGCCGGACCCGCGTCCGCCAGCGTCGCGAGGACTGAGCTTCGCTTGAGCTGAACGCAACGGCGCCGCCCCGGTTGGGGCGGCGCCGTTTGCGTTGGTCGGTGGGTGCGGGCTCAGCCGAGCAGCGGCGTCAGGTCGGCGATCGAGTTCAGCACCCGCGAGGGGCGGTACGGGAACGCCTCGATGTCCTCGGGCTTGGTCGAGCCCGTCAGCACCAGCACGGTGTGCAGGCCGGCTTCCATCCCGGCGACGATGTCGGTGCTCATGGTGTCGCCGATCATGCCGGTCGTCTCGGAATGCGCCTGGATGCGGTTCAGGGCCGTCCGGAACATGATCGGGTTGGGCTTGCCGACCACGTAGGGCTTCCGTCCGGTCGCCGCGGTGATCATGGCCGCGAAGGCGCCCGTCGCGGGGACGAGACCGTCGGCGTCCGGACCGGCGACGTCGGGATTGGTGCTGATGAACCGAGCGCCGCCGAGGATCAGCCGGATCGCTCGCGTCGCCTGCTCGAACGACATGCCGCGGGTCTCACCCAGCACCACGAACTCGGGGTCGACGTCGGTCAGGACAAATCCCGCCTCGTGGAGCGCGGTCGTCAGCCCGGCCATGCCGAGCACGTACGCCGTCTTGGCACCGTTCTGGTTGGCCAGGAAGGCTGCGGTGGCCGTGGCGGACGTCCAGATGTGGTCCTCGTCGACGTCGAGGCCGGCGCGGGCCATCCGCGCCGACAGGTCCCGGGGCGTCTGGATCGAGTCGTTGGTGAGCACCAGGAAGCGGCGCCCTGTGTCGCGGAGCCGTTGGATGAACTCGCGAGCTCCGGGCACGGGCACGTCCCCGTGCATGAGGACTCCGTCCTTGTCGCACAGCCAGCACTCGAGATCTTTCGGGTCACGCATGGCTTCAGCCTTTCATGCCCCCATGACGAGCAGGTAAACCGGACGCCGATGGCGTCCGGTTCGCCTGCGGCCGAGTTGGGCGGGGGTCCGGGATACCCAGACGGGTCAGGGCTGGCACGCCTGGTCGCTGCGCAACGTGGCGCTGATCAGGTCGTGGTTGGCCGGGGTCAGCCCGTCGCCGCCGTCGGTGGTGCCGCTGAAGAAGAAGCTGTGCGCGCACCCCGCGGGGAGCGTCGCCCACGTGAGCGTGATCGACGAGTCGGCGTGGTAGGTCACGGTCGGGGCGGGCATCTCCACGGCATACTTTTGGTCGCCCTCGAAGCGCCAGAACCAGGACAGGCCGAGCGCGCCCAGGTCCTTGTTGAGGGTGACGTTGGTGCTGGCCGGGCGCAGGGTCACCTTTGCACTGGTGCGGGCGGCCCGCCACGGGAGGGGTCGTTGTTGCGCGTGGTGAGATTCGGTGCGGGGTCACGGTTGTCTCCCGAGCAGGGGACGGCGCCGGACCGTCCGCCGCCTACGATGACTGCCATGAAGGTCGGTGTCATCGGATCCAAGGGACGCATGGGCGTCGAAGTGTGTAACGCGGTTCGGGCCGCCGACGACCTGGAGTTGGTGGCAGCCGTCGACGCCGGCGACGACTTCGGCCCGCTGCTTGACGCCGACGTCGTGGTGGAGTTCACGGTTCCGGACGCCTCGATGGGCAACATCGCGTGGTGCATCGATCACGGCCTTGATGTCGTGGTGGGCACCACGGGCTTCGACGACGCCAAGCTGGACCAAGTCAGGGCGTGGCTCGACGGCACGTCCTCGCGCGTGCTGATCGCGTCCAACTACAGCATTGGCGCCATCTTGATGATGGAGTTCGCCCGGCAGGCCGCCCCGCATTTCGAGTCCGTGGAGATCATCGAACTGCATCACCCCCACAAGGTGGACGCCCCGTCCGGTACGGCTGCCACGACGGCCCGCAAGATCGCGACCGCGCGGGCGGCGTCCGGTCTCGGTCAGGTCCCGGACGCCACCACGCACGATCCGCACGGGGCGAGGGGCGCCGACATCGACGGGATCCGGGTGCACTCTGTGCGCCAGCGCGGCCTGTTCGCGAACCAGCAGGTGCTGTTCGGCAACCCAGGGGAGGCGCTCACGATCACGTGCAACAGCTTCGACCGGGCGTCCTACATGCCGGGTGTGCTGACGGCGGTCCGGGCGATCAAGGGCCTGTCGGGGCTCACCCTGGGCATCGAGGGTCTGCTCGGTCTCGCCTGAGTGGGGGGCGATTCTGCCTCGATCGCGTTCGACCCGCTTGGATCCCACGCCTGGTCGTCAGTCGACCAGAAGCGCGTCTTGGCTGCGCTTTGCCGCCCAGAAGGGGCCTTTCGCAGCCATGAAGCGCCTGCGGCGTCGGACGTCGTCGCCCCGGCAATGAAGCGCGCTCAGGCCTCAGCCGATCAGCGCTCGTCCATGCCCCACGCGGAGCCGTAGCCAGCGGGCTTCGGCGCGGCGAGCAGGTCCAGGAACGGAGCGGCGTCGAAGGCCTCCGGTCCGAGGACGCCGGCGCCGGACCACACCCCGGACGCGAGCAGCTCGAGCGCCACGACCGGGTTCACGGCCGTCTGCCACACGACGCACTGCGCGCCGTACTCAGCCATCGAGGTCTGGTTGTCGACCACGTGGTAGAGGTACACACGCCGGGGGCGTCCGTCCTTGCCGGTGCCGGTGACGTACAGGCCGGCGCACGTCTTGCCCTCCATGCGGGGGCCGATGGTCGCCGGATCAGGCAGACACGCCGCCACGACGTCGCGGGGCGACACCTCGACGCCCTTGACTTTCACCGGACGCGTCGAGTCGAGCCCGAGCGTGTGCAGCGTCTTGAGCACCCCGATGAACTCGTCGCCCAGGCCGTACTTGAAGGTGACGCGCTTCGCGTCCACCCAGCGCGGCATCAGCAGCACTTCCTCGTGCTCGACGTTCACGCACTCGACCGGACCGATGCCCTCGGGGAAGTCGAAGACCTCGGGCTCGCTGAACGGGGGAGTCGTGTACCAGCCGCGGCCCTTCTCCCAGATCACGGGCGGGTTCAGGCACTCCTCGATCGTGGTCCAGATCGAGAACGACGGCGCGAAGATCTCGTTGCCAACCTCGTCGCGCACGACGAGGTTGGCCCCGTCCCGCGTCCCGAGCTCGTCGATCTCGCTGAAGAGGTGATCGGCCGCGTAGCGGGCGAAGACGTCCGAGAGGCCCGGCTCGACGCCGATGCCGACCAGCGCGAGGCGTCCGGCTTCTTCCCAGTCGGACGCCGCCGCGAACTGCTCGTCGCCCAGCTTCACGCCCGACTGGGCGTGGGGCTCGTCCGGATGGGGCTGTGACAGGCTCATCGCCATGTCGAGGTAGTCGGCCCCGGCGGCCTTCGCTCCGTTGAAGATCGGCATGACGAAGCGGGGGTCCACGGCGTTGAAGACGTGCGTAGCCCGGTGTTCGCGGGCGAGCGCGGCGACTGCGTCGGCGGACGAGGCGTCCACCTGCGCCGCCACGAACCGGCTCTCACCCGGACGCCTCGCAGCGACGGCGTCCACCGTGCGTTGCGCGCGACCCAGGTCGTAGTCGGAGACGATCCAGGACTCGAAGAAGTCCCGCTCGGAGGCGATGCGGGCGGCGGCGTCCCCGACGCCACCCGAGCCGATCATGAGGACGCGCACGTCAGACTCCCTTGGCCGCACGGTTTTGGATGAGCTGGCCGGCCACGGTCAACAGCACCGCGATGACGAACATGGAGAAGCCGACGACGTTGGCTTCGGCGGGGATGCCTCGTAGCTGACCTTGATCCCGGTCTTCTTCGTGAAGGCGTCCAGGCTCGGGTGGTTCTTGTTGTCGTCCACGTCGAGGTACAGGGTCCAGTTGGCCCAGTTGACGATCTTCTCGCTCGCGGAGACGTCCTTGGGGTACTTGATCTCGGTCTTGTTGG
>Ga0208823_1000564_pt1 | contig 31660 bp, 29 predicted proteins | sample AD_UKC075_MetaG_FD_184440 | JGI IMG/M metagenome (GOLD analysis project Ga0208823, IMG submission 184440) | Active sludge microbial communities of municipal wastewater-treating anaerobic digesters from USA - AD_UKC075_MetaG (SPAdes) (version 2) | ecosystem: Engineered > Bioreactor > Anaerobic >... | reverse complement strand
CTGAGGGAGCAAATAATAATATCCTCCACCATCCTGACTTTGCAGGCCTTTCCCTTGAGCTGAGTGCATTGTGGCCCCAGGGCTCCTAAGAGCTGTTTCCCCTGCCTCATCTGGTTTCCCTGGGCGGCATATAGATAGCAGGGGAGGGAAATGGTGTGGAAAGAGGCAAAAAGATATTGCGGTTTGCGGCACCAGCTTTTTTACTCCTTTTGCTGACGCTGGCAGCCCACATGCTGATGCGTCCACAGAAAAGGCCCGTGCGGATAGGGGTGGATTCTCCGTCTCCGGCCCTGGGTGTGGAAATCTTCAAGAACTTTGATTCGGCGGTGGAGATCGTACCCCTGGCCCAGGCTGCGGGTTTGGCGACGGGAGAGCTGGACTATTTCCTCACTGCTGAAGAATCCCTAAGCTCTAAGGGGCAGACAGCGGGGCATGTGGTGGCTGCGGTTGTGGTTAATTTTTTTCACCCCCGACAGGATATTTCCCTGGATGAGTTGACAACTCTCCTCTCAGACTCACCTGAGCAGGTCCTGATAAGTGACGAACTGGCTCTTGCCTGTTTTCCCTGGGGGGACCGGGGCAAATTCCTTCCCACTGAAAAAGTGGTGGCCGCGGTGGGCAATGAATCTGTCCTTGGTATTGTGCCTGTGCATAAGCGCAGGCCCTGTCTTAAGGTATTGCCTGTCGATGGCATTGATCCCCGGGGAGAAGAGGTGCTGGCCAGCCGGTATCCCCTCATGGCCAGGCTGCAAATATACCGCCGTCCCCCGACTTTCCGGGAACGACTGCAAAAAATCCCAGGGAAAGAACAAGATTTATTGGCCGCTTATCTTCTCTCGGAGGCAAACCCCTGGCGGAACCCCTTGCGCCCTCAGAGCAGATTTGCAGCCGTTGGCGATGTCATGCTCGATCGGGATGTTAAGAAAGCCGCCCTGGCCCATAACTGGCAGTGGATTTTCGCCGAAACTGCCCCCCTGCTCCGCAGCATGGACCTTGCTTTTTGTAATCTCGAATGCCCCATTGGCAGCAAGGGGAAATTCATTAACATGTTCCAGGCGCCTCCGGAAGCTGTTGAAGGCCTTGTCTATGCTGGATTCGACGTTGTCTCCCTGGCCAACAACCATATCCTAGACTACCACCATGAGGGAATGCTGGAGACAATGGAGATATTGACGGAAAATAATATAGCCGGCGTTGGCGCCGGCAGCAATCTTGAGGCAGCCCGGCAGCCTGTCATCCTGGAAGTCCAGGGCATACGCATCGGCTTTGTCTCCTACACAGAAATGTGGTTTGTCCATGCCCGGGAGCCGATCAGCTGGCAGGCAACCAGCGATGAGCCAGGAGTGGTTCCGGCCCTGCCGGAATATATTTGGGAAGATATCTCTGCCCTGAGGGATGAAGCCGACATTGTTATTGCATCCTTTCATTGGGGCAAAGAGTATGCCAGCCAGCCTGCCGCCGAGCAAAAAGCTCTTGCCAGGCTGGCTGTAGATGCCGGGGCCGACTTGGTCCTTGGACACCATCCCCACGTCCTGCAGGGAATTGAGTTTTATAAGCATGGAGTAATTGCGTACAGCCTGGGGAACTTTGTCTTTGACCAGCGCCTGCCCGGAACCCAGGAATCAATGGTTCTGGAGGCTACTCTTTCCAAACAGGGAGTACTGGACATAAACTTACATCCCGCCAGCATTCAAAACATGCGGCCGGTTATTCTTGAAGGGCGCAGCAAGAATTATTTGCTGAACCGAATTGCTGAGCTCTCCCTTGCCATTGAATAGCAGAACCTTGAGCAACTGGGATACCTTGACAATCCAAGCTATTCCATCTATACTCAAAACATACTTGGGTCTGCATTTTCTGGGACTGATAATTGAAAGGAGTGAGTGTATTGGCGAAAAAGGTAGAAAGAAAATATGTTTCTGCAAGCAAGGGCGAAGTGGTTTCCAGGGATGGTAAATCCCGTGCTTCCGGTTTGCGCATTGGCGCAGTTATCCTCTGGCTGCTGGCCATAGCTTGCGAAATCCTCGCTATTCTCTTCCTGAATGGCACTTTCTTTGTTCCCGAACAAGGTATCGAAATTCTCGGCTTTACCCTTTTGCCCATGACCGTCTTGATAGCCGCAATTGTCGCAGACCTCATTTTGGTCATTATCGGTTCCCAACTGTGGAAAAAAGCTAACCACATTAATCCCATCAGCAAGAAGAATAAGGTCAAGTTTTTCCTGTGGAACCAAATGGGACTCATTGTCGCCGTCATCGCTTTTATGCCTCTAATCATCTTCCTCTTGAAAGACAAAAAGTTAGATGCAAAAACCAGAAAGATCGTTACTGTTGTCGCTGCCATCGCTTTAGTTATTGCCAGCCTGGCCAGTATCGACTGGTCCCCCGTGTCCGCTGAAGAGCTGGCCGAAGCTCAGGCAACATACGGAGATGACAATGTCTACTGGACCACCTTTGGCAAGAGCTATCACATCGATGAGAATTGCCATACCTTGAACCGGTCCAGAACCATCTACTACGGAACCATTGAAGAGGCATTTGAAGCCAACCGCCACGACCCCTGTGATTTTTGCGTTCCCCAGAATTAGCATCAATACTTACAACAAAAGCAGACACCCAGCCGGGTGTCTGCTTTTTTGGTCACCCTAAGAACTGCAACACTGCAAATTCTCGCTCTTTGGCAGCAGTTATTTCAGGTATTTATCAAACCAGTCAGTGATCTCCTGCAGCCTGCGAATGCGGTGTTTCGGCTTGCCGCTGCGGCTGAGTTCGTGATTTTCACCCCGGAACATGCAGAGGCGGGACTCGACGCCAAAGTACTTCAAGGCGGTAAACATCTGCAAGCCTTCAGGCAGCCAGCAGCGGTAGTCTTCTTCTGAATGGATGAAGAGGGTGGGAGTAGTGACCTTGTCGGCATATTTAAGGGGAGAGTGCCACCATACTTTGTCAATATCTGACCAGGGGGTGGCAGCAATCTGGTCCTCCTGAAAATAAAACCCGATATCAGAAGTGTAACCCATGGATACCCAGTTGGAGATGCTGCGCTGGGAAGCGGCGGCCCGGAACCTGTCGGTGTGCCCTATGATCCAGTTGGTCATAAAGCCTCCGTAGGAGCCCCCCGTTACCCCTACCCGCTCCTGGTCAATGCCGGAGTTTTTAGCCAAAACCGCATCGGTAAAGGCCATAATATCCTCATAATCAATGGTGCCATACTTGCCCCGGATATCGGCAAATTCATTACCCCGGCCATCGCTGCCCCGGGGATTACAGAAGAAGACGAAGTAACCAGCATTGGCCCAGTATTGCATCTCGTGGAAGAACACTTCGCCATAAACAGTCTTAGGTCCCCCGTGAATATCCAGAATGGCGGGATATTTTTTGCCTTCTTCATAGTCTGCCGGCTTCATTACCCAACCCTGAATGGTCACTCCCGGGGCGGTCTCGACATTAAGGGGCTCCAGGGGTGCCAAGGTCCTTTCAGCCAGCACCCAGTCGTTAAAACCGGTGAGTTTCTCTTCTTTGCCAGCCTCCAGCCGGTATAGTTCCTGAAGCTGGAGGCCCCGCAAGCCTATAAGCAGAATCTTGCCATCCCGGACATCGTAGCAATCCACCGAGCCTTCAGCGGAAGAAACTTTCTCATACCGACCTTCGCTATTTATGCGGTAAATATATGAGCTGCCGCCTATGGTGGTGATGAAATACAAGTATCCGCCGTCAATGCGGAAAGGGTCTCCCCCGCCTAAGCGGCAGTCGGAACCAACAGAGTTCCAGGTGCTGAGGTTGAAATCCAGGGCAATTTGCTGGCGCTGGCCTGTAACCTGGTCAACCCGATAAAACACATCATCCTGATTTAACCCATACTCTTTCATATCGCTGCCCTTGGCCAACAAGGTATCCCCGAGGAAATACGCCCCGGACCAGGAGAATTTGTCCTTGGTCAGCTGGCGGAGGGATTTTGCTTCTATATCCAGAATAAACAGGTAAGCTTCCAGCTGCCATTTGCCCTTGACGCAAGGCTGGCCGATAAACACCGCCTTGTCTTTCTTGTCGTTTAGGCGCACTCCCCCCACACTCATATTATCAGCGCTGAGGACTTCATATTTGCCGGTGGCAGAGTCGTATAGGCAAAGACGGCTCCGGTTGCCGTTGGAAAACCCTCCTCCGTTACTCCAGAAGGGGATTTCATCCAGGACCTCATAGTCCTTCTCTTCCTTGCGCTTTTTGAGCTCCTTGCCCTTTTCTTCTTCGCTCATTCCCTCCAGGCTGGGACGGTTGGAATTAATCCTGGCCGTCAGCAGAAACCGGCTGCCGTCCAGGTTGACGATATTCTCCGCAACCAGGGGGATTCGAAAGGCTTCCCGGGCTTCGCCGCCATTAATGTTGATCTTGTAATAGACTGTAAATTCTTCTCCCCTCTCTGCCTTTTCCTTGTCCTTGGGGTTGCGCATTCCCGGGAAGAGGATGTGCTCATCATCCAGCCAGATAAAGCCCTTTTCCTTGTCAAAGGCGGTGAGCTGCCGGGATTCGCCCTTGTCAACATCATAGAGCCAGAGGTTAGATTTATAGCTGTTCTCCTCCAGGTCTGCCTTGTGGACGACAAAGCAGGCGTGGCTGCCCCCTGGATTAAACTCCAGGCCAGACAAAAAAGTATACTGGATAAAATCGTCGAGCTTCAGCTTCTCCATCTTCGTTCCCTCCACTTTCAACCTTGTGTTATGACTATTTCTGTAGCAGCCTGCAATATTCCTGCTGCAAAAAAAGACCGGGAGAAACCGGTCTTCTTTATTCAGGTGCGTACATCGGGATGTCAAACTTAAGATTATACATTTTTACTTGCGCATAGAGCTGGCGGATATAACTGGTCTGCTTGCTGGCCCAGCCGATGTCGGTTGCATACTGGTGCTGGCCGGGTTTGACGGGATTCCAGCGCATCTTGTACAGGGTATTCTGGTAGTGGTTGCTGTTGTGGACATAGTAGCGGGAGGCAAAGTAGGCACCGCCAATAATTGCCTCCTCGGGAGAAAACCAACCATGGTTGTAGGCGTACTCCGCTCCCTTATAGATGGGGTTAGAGTCAACGGCGCCAATGCCAAACATATTGTATACCACCCTGGGAGGCAGGGATTTATCCTCGGGCGTAAACAAGACGCCATTGGCCAAAGTGCTTGTCCCGTTGCCGCTTTCATGCAATGCCAGGGAGGCAAGGAAAATCTCATTAATGTTGTTAGAGCGGCTGGCCTGGAAGAAAACTGCCTCCATGCCGTGCAAAATGCCTTTGCCATTGAGGATAATACCCAAATCTGAGACTGTCACCCCGGATTTTCCTGCCAGAGCCAGGAATTGGAACATTGCCGGGGAATAAGTGTCTGCCACCCAGTCGGCATACTTTCCACAGATCCAGCCGCTGTGCTCACCGGCGGTGATGCGGAACCAACAGCCCTCTGTGCCTGCAGCGGTCCCCGCTAAAGCAGACTGCACTTCTTCCACCGGGAATATCTGCCCCTTCTCCACCAGCATGAGGCTCTCGCCCTCAGTAGAGGGAATGCTGCGGACATGTAAGCTGTTTGTGGAGATAATTACCTCTGAAACATAGTTAGCCAGGTCTGTCAGGACAAAGTTATTGGGATCCAGGTAGCGCAGGACTTCCTCCCTGGGAGCTTTGGTCCAGCCCACCCCGCTGACATACCATTGAGGGTTGCGGGTCATTTGTATGTCCAACACCTGAGTGAGGGTGTGCTGATATGGGGTATAGCTGACAATGACATAGGATTTCAGGGTTCCTGCAACTGCATTATTAAAGCAGTCCCTGACGGCAATGACGCTGTCAAAAGGCAGGGAATCAAAGACCTGGGATAATGCCCACCTTGATCTGGTGCTGATAATCATGCTGTAGCAGTCAAGTTCCAGTTCTAATATTGGCCCATTATCCAGGAGCAGGGGAGAAAGCTCGTCCACACTGGAAGCTGCATTTATGCTTGTGAGGATGGCATCAAGCTCTGCAGTGACCCTGTCCACTTCCTCAGCAAAAACCGCCTTAACTGAAACTATATCCGGGAATCCCTCTCCTCTTCTCAGGAAGACGCCTTCAGCGACAGCATTCTTGGCGGCAAAGGTCAAAGTGTTGTAAAGACTTGTATCCAACTCCATCACTTTGGCCTTGCCTTCCAGAGCCAGGCGCAGAGCAATGGCATCTGCGGCAGTATTGATGTCATACAACGCCACCTCCAGGGGATGGGCTATATCTTTATCAGTATAAACAAGCTGCCCGTTCTCATATGTAACGACCTTGACCTTGGGCACATAGACCAGCTTGGCATCGGGGCCGGAGGTGTAGGCATCCAGATTGAAAGGCTTTCCGGTGACGATACAAATGGCATACTGATCCAAGGCCGCCTCATAATCCACATAACCATTCTTATCATCAAGAAACATGGCCATGCTTTTATTAATGTAATCCTCAAAGAGAGGTGCCGGATAACCCAGACAGTGATAGGCGTAGGAGTCCAGCAAAGACTCATAGGGGTACTCATAATACACCCCAGCCTTGTCAACGGTAATCAGGGCCGTAACTTTTGCGCTGGCTTCGGGAGACAGCAGAAGCATTACAGCTATGATAATGAAAGCAAAAGCTCCAAATCTCAAGCCACGCCTTATAGCCACTGCCGACCACCTCCTTTCCGAAAACTGAACTTACTTAGTAACCTTGACTTTGCTCGGTTTGGCGTCAGCCTCAGGCACTTCGCCTCTGAAAAGCTTTAGCTCAGGCATATATTTCAACTGTACTCCACCGACAAATACTTTGTAGATGCTTTGGTCTTCTGCATATAGAGTAACAAAAACAAACTTGTTCCCCACAGTAACACCGGTCTTAACTTCGAAGCTCTTCACATCCATGGGGCCCTTAACACTGACGGTAAAGGTCCTGGTGGCGGTCTTGTAACCGCTCTTTGTCCCCTTGACGGTTATTGTGGCTTTCCCCGAGCCTTTGCCGGTAACAGTAACTTTGTTGCCGGATATGGACACAGCGGCAACATTGGAATTGCTGGTACTTACCGTCAGTTTAGTGCCCGCTGGCTGCACTGTGACAGTGACGCTCTTGGTCTTGCCAACAAGAAGTTCACTAATGGAGCTAATCTTGTTGATTTTTACGCTGTGTGTGGGTTCCGGCTCCGGTTCGGGCTTGGGTTCGGGTTTCGGTTGGGCCTTATACTCCTCACCGCCAATTATTGCCGTCATGTTTTCGGGAATGATTATCTTCCCGGGGACTTGTTCAATGTTGACCCCAGGATGATTTATCGTTACGGTGCCAATTGAGCCGCTGCCGGTTACCCCGGTGCGGCCGCTCAACTCCATATCCTCAACTGAAGTGTTTTCCGCCAGGGCGATGCTTGTGGCATTTTCTAACTCAGGCACTATAACCTTGGCAATACTTCCCGCCTGCAGTTCCAGGAAAATGCCCTCAGCCCGGCAAGCGACCTCCCCCAGTTCCCCCTGCAGTATCACAAGGCCGGGAGCATTGACCTCAACAGACTGCACCTTGCCTGCACCTTCAAGAGTCAAAATCTCTTCTATGAACAATGTCTCCAACTGCACACCTTCTGCCAAATGGACAAAGGAAGAGGCGGCAGTATCTCTGATGTACATGGTTGCAACACTGCCCTTGGGCACCTTGACATTAGCCTTAGCAGCAGTGAGATCGACAGTATCAAAGTCTCCCACCAGCATAACTTTTTCAGCGGTCAGGACTTGGATATTGCAAAAACCCAAAGCACCTTCAGCCAGACCATCCTCCTGCAGGGAGGCCTCAGCAGCGACAACGACCTGGTCTACTTTGGCAGTGCCGCTGGCAATGAGTTTAACTGCAGGACTTTGTTCCTGCACAATTATTTTTTTGACAGGGCAATCGTGAAGCCGTAAGGTAAACCCTTTGCCGGCAATGATAATTTCTCCTTGCACCTGGACTGAGCTAAGGTTAATGGTTCCCTCATTAACCTGGTCAGTGATAAGCAAATTGCCTGTAATCAACAGATTTTGCAGGGTAACATCTGTGGTGTTAATTGTTGCATCGCCATCGATGATCTCCATTGCCGGGGGGCCATATGTACCTGGTTCGCGGATATTCTTAATAGCTTCTGCTACTGGAATGCCAAATTTCTGATTTGCTATGGCTGCAATGAGCAACAGGTTTAGGGCAATGGAGAAAACGAGAACAGCAAGTAGAGCTTTTTTCATTACCACAGCAACCTTTCTGCATTGTACTTCCTAACATTATTCGACAGAAAACGCCTGCTTTCCTGCAAAAATCTGCGGTAATAAGTGCCAATCCCAAAGATATTTCGTACTCAGAGGTATCTAGTGTAAAAATGGCCTGTTGCCCTCGGCAACAGGCCCACTTTTAGCTGCGGGGAAGCAGTTTCTTGAGTTTATAAAAGGCTGCGACACCAGTTATTAAGTAGTAGAGAACAAGCCCGTGGAAAGCAAGGCCGAAGAAATCTTGAAACCATAAGAGCAGCAGGGTATCCAGGAAAAACAGAATTATGCCGATAATATATGCCCAGCCAAAACCCTTGTTGCTCAAGTACCCCATGAGGGCAAAGATTCCGATAATCACCACTCCGGCAATGCCAGCAACAGCAGCCAAAGCGGGGAAATCTTTCCCCAGGACGACTATAAGCTCAATGCTGCCCAGAGTAATAGCGGAGATAAAAGAAGAACCGATTAAAATCAGGATACCGGACAGGGCTGACAAGCCTGCAATCCAGTAGAACCAATTGGCACCGTTACGGTATTTCTTTTCCAGTTCCACCATCACGGCGATGGGAATCTCATTCAGTTCCGGCTCCGCCTCCGGTGGCCCTTGATATGTCTCATGATATGGATCCACAATTATCCCTCCAGAGATGATGCTTCCCTAGAATTCGACAAATTCAGGGAAAAACCTTTTTTCTCCAAGGAAGAAAGATGGGGCCTATTTGGCCCCATAATCCAGTATTTATACTGCAGGGTTGACCCCTGCAAATTGGCTGTAATACAACTCGGCGTAAAAGCCTTTTGCCGCCAGCAGGCTCTCATGGGTACCCTTCTCGACAATCTCCCCCTCATTCATTACCAGGATCAAGTCGGCATTGCGGATGGTGGAAAGGCGGTGAGCAATTACAAAGCTCGTTCTGCCCTGCATCAGCCTGGCCATAGCTTTCTGAATCAGGACTTCTGTCCTGGTGTCGACGCTGCTGGTCGCCTCATCGAGAATGAGGATAGCGGGGTCAGCGAGAATTGCCCGGGCAATTGTCAGCAACTGCCTCTCTCCCTGCGAAATGTTGGTGGCCTCTTCGTCGAGAATGGTGTTATAACCCTCGGGAAGGGTGCGGATAAAGTGGTCTGCCCTGGCAGCGACTGCGGCCTGGACCACATCCTCATCCGTGGCGTTCAAGCGGCCGTAGGCAATGTTGTCCCGGATACTGCCGTTAAACAGCCATGTGTCCTGCAGCACCAGGCCAAAGTTCTGGCGCAAATCCTCCCGCTTCAGATCCCTGATGTCCATGCCGTCGACAGTGATTTTACCGCCGTCAACATCGTAAAACCGCAGCAGCAGGTTGACCAAAGTAGTCTTGCCTGCCCCAGTGGGACCTACAATGGCCACGGTCTGGCCTTCACGGACTTGGATATCCAGTCCCTTATACAGAAGTGTACTGGGTTCATATCCAAACTGTACTCCCTGAAACTCCACATTCCCCTTTAAGGATTCAATTGCGGGGGCCTCAGGGTTGTCTGGAAGCTCTTCTTCTTCATCCAGCACTTCAAAGACCCGCTCGGCAGCCGCCATTGTCGCCTGCATGATGTTGGCAATACTGGCAGTCTGGGTAATGGGCTGGGTAAAGTGACGAGCATAATGAATCATCGCCTGGAAATCCCCCAGCCGCATAGAACCTTTAGCCACCAGCAATCCCCCGACTGCACAGACTGCAACAAAGCCAAGATTGTTGAGGAAACTCATCAACGGCATGATGATGCCGGAGCTGAACTGAGCCTTCCAGGCGGTATTGTACAGCCTGTCGTTAATCGCTTGAAACTGGTCCAGGGCCTGCTTTTCGCGACTGAAGGCCTTTATTATTTTATGGCCGGTAAGCATCTCTTCAATATGCCCGTTGAGTTCCCCTAAATTCTTCTGCTGACCGACAAAATATTTGCGGGAGCGCCTGGTCACAAACCTGGTCAGGAAAAAGGCTACTGGCAGGACCAATACCACCACTAATGTCAGCAGCGGACTGATTACCAGCATCATCACCACTACCCCCACCAAGGTAACCAAAGCCGAGATCAGCTGCGTCATACTTTGCTGCAAGGAGCGGCTGACAGTGTCCACATCATTAGTTACCCGGCTGAGGATTTCTCCATGGGTGCGGGCATCAAAGTACTTCAGCGGCAGCCGGGAGAGTTTGCTCTTAATCTGTCGGCGCATCTCATAGACTGTACTTTGGGAGACTTCCGCCATAAAATACTGCTGGGCAAAAGAAAACAAAGCGCTGAGCACATACAGGCCTGCCAAAGCAAGCAGCACTTTCCCTATAAAAGCAAAATCAATTGCCCGGCCTTGCTGCACACTTTCAAACAATTCACTGGTGGCCAGTCCCAGAATCTTGGGGCTGAAAATGCCGAAGACAGTGCTCAATACTGCCATGACAATGACAATTATGGTCTTGCCTCTATGGGGCCGCAGGTACAATGCCAGCCGCCTGAAAGTGCCGCGAAAGTCTTTGGGCTTTTCCAGAATGCCGATTCCAGCCGGGCCTCCCCGGGGAGGACCGAATCGTGCCCTGGGTCGTCTGCTGTCAGTGCTCATGCCAATTCCTCCTCAGAGACCTGGGATAAGACAATTTCCCGGTAGACATTGCAGTCCTTCATCAATTCCTCGTGGGTGCCAATTCCGGCTACCGTCCCCTTTTCCAGGACAATTATGCGGTCAGCATCCATGACGGTGGCAACCCGCTGCGCCACTATTATCACGGTGGCACCTGCGGTTTCATCTTTCAGGGCCCGGCGCAGGCGGGACTCAGTGCGAAAATCCAGGGCAGAGAAACTGTCATCAAAGATATATATCTCCGGGCGCCGCACCAGGGCCCTGGCAATAGCCAGCCGCTGCTTCTGGCCGCCGGAGAAATTGACGCCGCCCTGAGCAACTTCAGAATCAAAGCCGTCGGGCATGGCAGTGATAAATTCCAGGGCCTGGGCAGTCTCTGCTGCCTTTCGCACTTCATCCAGGGTGGCTTCCTCCTTGCCCATGCGGATATTGGAGGCGATGGTGCCGGTAAAGAGCAAGGCCTGCTGGGGCACAAACCCGATTTTGTCCCGCAGGGTCTCCTGAGACATATCCCTGATATCTACTCCGTCCACCAGAATGCTGCCGCTGTCCACATCGTAGAAGCGGGGAATTAAGCTGGCCAAAGTGGATTTTCCCGAGCCGGTGCCGCCAATAATTGCCGTGACCTCTCCGGGGCCTGCCCGGAAGGAGATATTTTGCAGCACCGGCACCTCGGCCCCGGGATAACTAAATGTAACATCCCGGAACTCAATATAACCCCGCGGGCCATCTGAGGCCACCGCCCTTTCGGGATCGACAATTTCCGGGCGGGTCTGCAGGACCTCGTTTATTCGCTTTACCGAGGCCAAGGCCCGGGGAAGCATGACAAACATCATCGAGACCATCATCAGTGAAAACATTATCTGCATCATATACTGCAGGAAGGCCATGAGGTCCCCTACCTGCAGGGCACCCCCCGCTACCCGCTGCCCTCCAAACCACAGAATTGCCAGAGAAGCGAGGTTCATCAGCAAGAACATTGCCGGCATGGCGCCACCCATAAGGCGGTTGACAAAGGTCGCCGCCATGGTCAGATCGAGATTGGCAATGTCAAAGCGCTGCTGCTCATACTTTTCGCGGTTGAAGGCCCGAATTACTCTGATACCTGTGAGATTTTCCCGCAACACCAGGTTCAGCTTATCCAGCTTGGCCTGGATTGCCCTGAACAGGGGCATGACCAGGTAGGCAACTCCAATTACCCCCGCCGTAATCACCGGCATGAGAATTAAGAGCAGGCGGGAGAGGTTGGGATCCCTGGAAACTGCCAGCACTATCCCCCCTATCATCATCAGGGGGGCGGTGACCAGCATCCGCAAGGACATGAATACCACCATCTGCATTTGTGTCACATCGTTGGTAATCCTGGTTATCAGGGAGGCGGCGCCAAATTTATTGTACTCCCGAAGGGAAAATCTCTGCACATGGGAAAAGACCTCATTGCGCAGCACTCGCCCATAGCCCATGCTCAACCTGGCAGAAAAAAAGCTTGCGCCAATGGCGCAGGCAACATTCCCAAGGGCTACAGCCAGCATGATGCCCCCCAGGCGAAAGATTGCGGCGTTGTCACCCTGGGCAATACCTTTGTCAACGATATCTGCCATCAAAGTAGGCAAGAACAGCTGGGACAGCGACTGTAACAGCACCAGGATGAGCACCAGGATGACATGTCGCCAATAGGGTTTTAGATATTTCAGCAGATTAAACATCCTCATCCTCCTCCAAGGAGTCGAAAAACTTGTTTGCCAAGCCCAGCAGCCGGCATAATTCCTCACTCTGCTCAGGCCCCAGGTATTCGGCCAATCTCGCAAACCTGGCAATGAAATCCCGGGACGCCTTGGCCAGGACTTCATCGCCCCGGGGAGTGACCCGCAAGCGCACTGCCCGCCGGTCATCAGGGTCGGGAGACCTGTCAGCCAATCCCGCCTCCACCAGACCATTTGCTATCTGGGTAATAAAAGAGGGCGAGACTTTCAGCGCAGTGCTCAACAGAGAAACCATTACGCCTTGACCTGCATCCAGGACCTTGATACTGCGCAGCACCCGCATTTCACCAGGGTAAAGTCCGTGCTCGGGACGGGATTTCATCCGGTGCCGGCAAAGCTGAAAAAGACCTTGCATCAGCCTGAAGGGAATATCCTTGTCAAGGGTCATCTGCTCACCCCCAAGATAGTTAACCACATTAATAATAAAGCTCCTTAAGTATACGCAATGACATTGCCCTTGTCAAGAATCTCTTTGGTCGAATAACAAGAAGTCCCCCTTTGTAAAACAAAAATTCCCCCATAAAACTAAAGGGAGGCCAAAAACATCTAACCATTGAAGAAAGGAAGGTGTCTTATGAACAGAATCAAGAAAGCTGTTTGCATTCTGGTGTTGGGGTTAATTGCCCTGAATTTAACAGCCTGCGCGCCTAAGGTGCAAGCTGCCGACCTCATGGCGGGCATAACCGGCAATAAAGTCCAGGGGAAGGCTGCTGATGACAGATTCATTGGCAATACTGCAGATTTCTCTTTGGAGTTGTTCAAAAGATCTGTTGCTGAAAAAGAAAACTCCCTGGTCTCCCCCCTCTCAGTACTGCTGGCCCTGGCCATGACGGCAAACGGTGCAGACTCTGAAACCCTGGCGGAAATGGAAGCCGTCCTTGGCAAAGATATTTCTCTGGAAGATTTGAATGAGTACTTATACACCTATGTCAAGCACCTGCCCAGCGAAAAAAATTCCAGGCTGTCAATAGCCAATTCCATCTGGTTCCGGGACGATGAAAATCGTTTTACAGTGGAAAGAGATTTCCTGCAAAAAAACGCCGATTATTACAACGCCGCCGCCTATAAAGCCCCCTTCGACAACCAGACTCTCAAGGATATCAATACCTGGGTCCAGGAGAAGACCGAGAATATGATTGATAAAATACTGGATGAAATCAATGAAGATGCGGTTATGTACCTTATCAACGCCATTCTCTTTGAAGCCGAGTGGCAACAGGTATATAACAAGGCAAACATCAGGGAAGGCGAGTTTACCGCAGTTGACGGTGACAAGGAGCAGGCAGAGTTCATGTACTCGGAGGAAAACATCTACCTTGAATCCGATCAGGCTGCTGGTTTCATAAAGCCCTATGCAGGCAACTACAGCTTTGCAGCCCTCCTCCCCAGTGAAGGCATTGCCATTGAGGATTTCATCCAGGGGCTCACCGGGGATGAATTCATGCACATCCTTGACAGTGCAGAAAATACCGCCGTCAACGCAGGTCTGCCAAAATTCAGCTATGCCTATACTATTCAAATGAATGAAGTCCTTAAGGACATGGGAATGCCCCTGGCTTTTTCGGCAAAGGACGCGGATTTCTCCAGATTGGGCAGGTCTTCCCGGGGCAATCTCTTTATTGGTGAAGTGCTGCATAAGACCTTTATCCAGGTGGATGAACGGGGGACTAAGGCTGGAGCTGTGACAAAGGTGGAAATCAGGGATGAAGCCTATTATGAGGTAAAGAATGTCGTCCTGGACCGTCCCTTTATCTACGCCATCATTGATAATGACAGCAAGCTGCCCCTCTTCATTGGCTCAGTAATGCAAATCGCAGATTAGCACTCCCCCTCTCTCCCAGACTCCGTCTGGGTCTTTTTTTGTACAAAAAAAGCCCGTGGAATCACGGGCAACGATATTCGTCGGTGCGGCTGAGAATTGTTTTCTCAGCAACCATCTGAGCGACAACAATTGTAGCGCCTGGTTCAAGCTCTTCTGTAATCATAAGGGTATTTTCATCGATAAAGGTGGTCTCCACTTTATCGCCGTCGACAAGAACATAGCTCCATGGGCTAAAGCCAATTCCGTTGACCAAAGAGTGTTCTGCACCCCGGTCAATGCCGGTTATCCTGATTGGCGATATGCCCATCTGCAAAAGGGTAGGCAAATGAGGACTGACGCCGTTATAGGCAATTTGCTCACCGCAGACCAAATCATATTCAATCAGCTCCAGGGCCTCCCGGTAATACTCCTTATGCCGCAACTGCTGGTGGAGTTTGGTCATGATGCCATTGCTGATTCCACACTGTTCCAATATATATGCTCCCAACTGATATGCATAGATGTCGTTGTTGGGCACTTCCAGGTCAAAATTACTCCAGATGACATATTCGGTTTGGAAACGATTGCCGTTTACCAGGTCTTCATTTTCGATATCAAAGCTGGGCAAGTGGTCTCCATAGAATACGAGAATCACAGGTTCAGGATAGTCTTCCAGGGCAGAAACCAGGGCGTCGATAAAGGCGTCAGTTTCGTAGATTTGGTTGACAAAGTATTCAAAGGCCACCAGTTTCTTTTCATCTTCAAAGCCATAGACTTTTATCTCCTGATGGTCCTCTGTTGCCTCCTGGGGATACCTGCCGTGAGCCTGAACGGAAATCGTAAAGACAAAGTCCTGGCCCGGGGTGGAATTAAGGGCCTTGACCACCTGTTCCGTCAGGACGTCATCTTTGGCCCAGCCGTTAGGAGTGAACTTGACATCATTCATATACTCCAGGGATGTAAAGGTGTTAAAACCCAGGTTGGAAAAGACGACATGCCTTTGGTAGAAGGTTCCCTCATGATTGTGAATGGCGTGGTTTGTATACCCCACTTCCGCCAGATTGTAGCAGATACTTTCACAGGTCTCGTCTCGCAATACAGTCTTATAAGGATATTCGCCGGCACCAAAGAAGCTGAGATCCATTCCGGATAGAATCTCAAATTCAGTGTTGGCTGTACCTGCGCCAATTGAAGGCACCGTCAGGAAACCATGGGGATAGTGTGCCTTCAAGGCAGTAAAGGCGGGCACGGGATTGCGGGAAAAACTCAGTCCTTTTAAATAGTTAACGTCAAAAAAGGACTCCAGTTCCACCAAAATAATGTTTGGTTTTATCTTCGGTTCCTGGTTGTGGTACGCGTTGACAGCCCTCAGGACATCATAGACTGCTTCCTCCGAATAATTGTCGGGCTTATCGATTCCCTGATCAACCAGGCTGCGGGAAAAGCAATAGACAAACCCATATTCCTTATAGGCGTCGGCAAGATTGCCAAAGCCGGAGGCTGCCTGGGTCCTGGAAAAGAGTGAGGTGGAAAAAACGATGATTACCGCTATTGCGGTTATTGCCGATATCGCCATTCCATACCTCGGCTTGCGCCTGGGGGTGTTTTTCCAGGCCACTATAATGCCCACTACGACTACAAAGGCAGACACAGTAATCAGGAGCACATTGGCAAGGGTCAGGTATTTGTAAATGATGCTGGCAACAGAGGAAAGAATCCGAAAATCAATAGCCGCCAAAGGCGTTGTGCGGAAGCCCAGGATGACACAGTTGGCAATGCCGAGGCCAAGCCAGACAACGGAGACAAAGAGGAGGAAAAAGTAACGCCGCTTGCATGCCACCGAAACTGACAAGGTAAGCAAAATAATTGCCGCGTTGTAAAGAAAGAGCAAAGGATTAGTGAACAGAAATTCAAACCCAGCTATGATTGAACGCCGACTCAACATCTCCACCAGCAGATTCAGCAGTATTGAGATGGTAACACATTGAGTCACAGGATGTTTGTCGAACCATCTTATCAGTGACATACTAATCACCTGCCTGAAAATTTTTCGTTGGTAAAGATTAGACAACGAAATTCGGCCATTTTATTATAGCATATCTTAATCCTGATGCTAAGCTCTCCATGTTCTCAGGGAGTCGATTATATTCTCCTTTTTCAGTTTAGAACTGGAGTAGAGCATTGTGAAAAAGACAATGGCAAATACTGAGGCCGCAACTACTATATAACTCTTCCAGGGTAATGTAAAGGCGAATATAAACCCTTCATCCATGACCCTGTAGAGCAGCAAGTTAATGCCCAAGCCAAGAGGCTCCCGAATGCGAAAAGGCTTCGTTATGTAATCATCGGCCCCCATGTCCAAACCCATTACTACATTGACCTCGTCATCATAGGCGGTAAGAAAAATAATCGGCACCTCTGACTGAGCCCGCACGGCTGTGCATATGTCGTAACCGCTGCCATCGGGCAGGCCCAGGTCCAGGATAATCAGGTAAAAGCCTGGTTTTCGAGGGCAGTGAGGGCCGAACGGACGTTGTTACAGACAGTAGCCGCAAAGCCATCCTGACCAGGGAATATTCCAGCCCCAGGGCAATTGTTTTATCATCCTCCACCAGCAATATCTTTTGCATCGCAATCACCGCCCTAATTATATCACTGCAAGTCCTTGACATACGTGACTTTTTGTTGATTTGCTATTAATGGCAACCCCTTTCCTGATATAATCAGGGTAAAATTGCAGGGAGATGATAATTCTGAACAGCCGTTTTTGCTTGTCCAAGGAAGAAAAAGATTCAATGCTGGCAGAAATAAAGGCATTTTTCCAGGAAAAACGGGATGAGGAAATAGGCGACCTGGGCGCTCTTCTCCTCCTGGATTTCTTTGCCGAAAGGCTGGCTCCGTTTTTCTTTAATCGGGGAATCAACGCCGCCAAGGCAATGTTGGCCGCTAAACTGGATGACCTGCACGAACTGGAAATCCCGAGCTAGCTGAAGCCTTTTTGCGGTCACCTGCTTTTCCCAAGGCTTTATTCTTCTCCAGCTATCGACTATAATAGTATTGCAGAAAAAGAAATAACAGAGGGAGTGTATGCAGTGGCATTAAAAAAAGCACTTACCATCGCAGGCTCCGATGCCAGCGGCGGGGCCGGCATCGAAGCTGATTTGACGACATTTCATGAATACGGCGTTTATGGAATGGCAGCTATTACTTCAATTGTCACTATGGACGAGAATTGGACCCATAAGGTATACGCTCCTCCCCTCAATGTGGTGGAAGCGCAAATTGACACCATCCTCGGGGGAGTAGGCGGTATCCATGCAGCGAAAACAGGGATGCTGGGCTCCAGTGAAATGATTGAAATGGTGGCAGGCAAAGTCAAGCAGTATAAGCTCACCAACCTGGTAGTCGATCCCGTCATGGTCTGCAAAGGAACTGACGAACCCCTTCACCCTGAGCACACTGTCAGTTATCGGGACTTTTTAGTGCCATTGGCCACCGTCGTCACTCCTAACCTTTTTGAAGCCGCTCAGCTCAGCGGCCTAGATTCTATCACCACTTTGGAAGATATGAAGCAGGCTGCTGTCAGGATAAAGGAATTTGGCCCGGAATATGTCTGGATAAAGGGCGGGGCTGCTATTGGCAATACTGCCCTGGATATCCTGTATGACGGCAAAGATTTTACTGTCCTGGAGTCTGAAAAGTTTGCCACAAATTATACCCACGGAGCAGGCTGCACCTCATCAGCGGCAATCTGCGCAGGCCTGGCCAAGGGCAAGGATGTCGTAACGGCCGTCAAAGATGCAAAAAGGTTTATTGCAAACGCCATCCGCGAGTCCTTTGCCCTCAATCAGTATGTCGGCCCCGTCAACAGGTACGCCAACCGGAAGGAAAGCTTTTAGCGCAACCCGCAAAGTTAGCTGATCAACCAGGAGGTGAGAAAGTGTACCACGAACTGAAGATTATCCGCCAGGCTCTGCTCAATGAACAGGAAGGCTATGATTTTTACACTCTGGCTGCACAGCAGGCAGAGAACCCTGAAGCCAAGGAGGCCTTCACCAATCTGGCTGCCGAAGAGCTGAACCATATTAATTGGCTTCGGGAAATGTATAAAAAAATTGCAGCCGGTGACCCTGAGAGCTTCGACTTCTCCAAAGTCGACCTCCCTCCTTCACCCGGCCTGTATACTGCAAAGAATATCGGGAGAGAAAGCGGCTCCATAGCAGTTTCGGTATACGGCATTGCCGTCAACATGGAAAAGGCCGCCATTGACTTTTATACTGCCGCCGCGGAACAGACCAAAATTCCGGCTGCAGCCAGGCTGTATAACCACCTGATTCTGTGGGAAAATGAACATCTGGAAAAATTCCTGGCAGAATATGAAACACTGAAGCAAGAATGGTGGCAAAATCAGGGATTTGATCCCGCATAACCTTAAAAAGATGGCCGCGAAAGCCCCTCAGGGGGTCGCGGCCTTTTTTCTGTTTAACCTTCGTTGGCAACTCCCGAAGGAACGTGGCCGGTGGGAACCTTTCCCGCGGCAGACAGGCAGTAACTCCGCTGGTCATCAAAAAAGATGTGGGGCCGGAACCTGGAGAGTATCGGCTCTTTGTCCAGCCCCCCCAAGAAGAACGCTTCGTCAACTGTGACTCCCCAGGCGCGCAGAGTGTTAATCGCCCGCTTGTGAGAAGGAGCCTGCCGGGCAGTCACCAGAGCTATGCGGATGGGTTGCACACCGCTGTCCCGGTACATCGTCTGCAAATTGTTCAGTGCCTCCAAAAATCCCTTAAAGGGACCCGGCATCAGGGGAACCTCACTCTTCTCGACCTCGTGGCGGGTAAAATCCTCCAATCCCTGTCTTTTGTATACTATTTCCGCCTCATCGCTGAAAAGCACGGCATCACCGTCAAAAGCTATGCGAATAACAGGAGAATCATCATCTTCATACTCAGGTCCTGTCAACAGGGTAGCGCTGGCCATACCATTTTGCAGGGCCCGACTGACATCATCGGGATTGGCAGACAAAAACAGGTCGGCCTGAAAAGCCGGCAGGTACCTGTAGGGCGGTCGGCTGGCTGTAAAGGCTGCCCTGGTGATGTTGAGCTTATGATGCTGGATTGAGTTCATTACCCTGAGGCCGGTGTTGGCGTCATTTCTTGAAATTAAGATGACCTCTACAACCTCCTGGTTGGTCTTGGGATCTTTCAATGCCAGGAGCCTCCGAATTAAGGGAAAGGCCACCCCAGGCTTCAAGGGCTCATTTTCATGATTTATCTGGTACTCTACATACCGCTCCAGGCCTTCCTCTTCAAATATTTTGTTGCTTTCCTCCAGGTCAAAGAGGGCCCGGGAAGAAATAGCAATAACTAATTTTCCGTCCAAGTTTTTTGGCATTTCTCCACCCCCATCGCCTCGATAATACCACATTCCCCTGTCATTGGCAGAGGAAAATTCGACTGGCGATATAATTTTCCGCCCTGCCTGTACAAGCCGACTGCAATGCAGCCGTCCCCGCAGCAATGCATATACCCGGATAAATGGGATATACTTCCATGATAAAGGGGGAATGATTGTGGAAGGATTCCTGCGCATGTTTACCATTATCGCACTCTTTACTGTTCTTGGACTTGGCATCTACTGGGTCAGGGAATACAGAAAGAAGTCCTTTTACCTGGAGTCAATCATCGAAAGCCTTACTGACTGCAACCGGGAAATGAAGACAACTTTACTGACGGGGCTGGTCAATCGCTTTGCCGCCGCCCAATCCCAGGAAAATGAAGAAAGGCCCCTGGACTTCGAACGCTTTGTGGCAAGGATCCTGCGCCTTAATTTTGGCGGCAAGACTTCAGTAAACAAAGCCAGTGCCGATTGCGGCGTCGACATCTCCCACCGCCGGGGGGGTACCCTCCACCTGGGCCAGGTTAAATGCCACCGGGAAGATACCCTTGTAGACTACGAGCCCATTGCAGTAATTCACTCCCAAATGGTAAAACAAGGGGCCCAAGGGGGATTTGTCGTCACCACCTCAGATTTCACCAGCAAGGCAGTAAAGTACGCCGAGGGCCTGAATATCGACTTAATTGACGGCAACAAGCTGGTGGAATTGTGGACCTATGCCCTGGCAAAGAGAAAGGCTAGGCAAAATACTGCCCTGGAAAAAGAGGCTTAATGCAAAAAAAAGCCCCTAAGGGCTATATTCACTAGTTCTTCTTGCCTTTGACAAGCTTCTTGGTGCCGGTGGTCTTTTTTGTCCCCGTTGTCTTCTTGGTTCCTGTGGACTTCTTGGTCCCGGCGGTCTTCTTGCCAGTGGCCTTCTTAGTTCCGGCACTTTTCTTGGAGGCGGAAACACCCTTGAAGAGTTTCCCCAGGATGTTGCCCACATCGTCAGCGATACTGCCGTCCTTGTCAGCATCAAGTATATTAGTGGCTATCTTCATCAAGCCATCACCGCTGATATTACCTGACAAGATATCCAGGAGGTCGGATATTCCCGAGGTCCCAAGGCCCTTGTCTTTTTTCTCATTGCCCAGTGCACCTAAAAGCACTGGTGCCAATTGGCTGAGGATGCCAGCAACCTGATCAGTTTTTAGGCCTGCTTGTTTGGCGATGTTGCTTTGCACCTTTTTATTTTTACCGCCAAAGATGTGTTGTAAGATTTTCGCCCCGTCCTCGGTGTCGACATTGCTCAAAAATCCACGAAGATCACCGACATTGTCGTCCTTGTGCTCATCTAAAGCTTTGCTCAGTGATTTTGCGCCGGACTCTGTGCTGATGTTTTGCTGCAGGGCTTCAATAAGGGCAGGCATTCCTAATTCCGTGACTTTTTTTACCTTGGCTGGTTGAACGCCAACAGATTTCCCGATTGTGCTCAGTGTATCCCTGGAATTAAGCTGCTCCGTAAGCAGTTTTACAACATCCATCTTATCCCCTCCCGTAATAGATCACTAGAACGTGTCTTTACTTTATCACATTGCAGAAGAATTTGGTAGCGGAAGCATCCAGGGTTCTCCGCCTGCTGTCAAGAGGCAAAAAAATTACCCATTGTTATAACGGAATGGGTAGTATACAATGTTAGCAGCCATAGGCTCAATCTCTCTGCAAAGGAGCAATTAATATGCTTGAAGATGACAACATCATTGTCCTCACTGACAATGAAGGCAATGAACTGGAATGCGAATATCTCGACACCATCCACTACAAAGACATGTATTTCGCCATCCTCTACCCCCTGGATCAGGATGAGGAGGACGGAGAAGTCATCATCCTGGAGCTGGTGGAAAACGAAGACGGCGAAGAAGAGTACCTGACCGTTGATGATGAAGACCTGCTGGACGAAGTCTTTGACGAGTATATGCGGGTCCTGGAACTGGAAGAAGAATAAGAGATAAGGACAGATTTCCCCAAAATCTGTCCTTATTTTGTCCCTGTACAGCCCAGCCTGTCGGCTCCCTCCCAGTTCCCCCTCTCCAGGCCCGTCGCGCCTAAGTAGGACATGAAGGCGCAAAGACAGCTGTTAAGGGCCTGCCACATTGCCTCAGAGGGTTCTATGCCCGGCTCCCACCACCAGTTGAGGATATCTAATACCCCCGTCTTCTTGTTGAAGCGGGGTTCGAAGCGGGCGACAAATCTGTCACCGTACAGCACTGGCAGGACGTAGTAACCGTACTGGCGCTGCCTGGCCGGTTTATAAACTTCCCAGGTATATTCAAAACCGAAAAGGGCAGCAATGAGCTTGCGGTCCCAGAGCATATTGTCCAGAGGTGCGAGAAAAGCAGCTTGGGGCTCTGCTTGAGAACCGGTTAATATTTCCCGGAGCAAAGGGATTTTTTCTCGGGCAATGTACACAAGCTGATTCAAGCCCTCGATTTCAACAGGTACTATCTCTCCCTGCTCTTCCAGAGAGGCAAAGGCGGCGTTGCGCATGGGAGTCTTTAACCCCCTGATTCCCAGCCAGGCATCGCTGGCCTTATTCCACAAGAGGCCTATGGCATTGATGCGCCTCTTGACATGCCAGCGGCAGTATTCCTCCTCCCCAGGGTTGGGGTCCTGGGCAAATAAGATTTCCTCGGGAATATGCCGGCAAGCCAGGTCATACACCCGCCTTTGCCTTATCCGCTTAAAGATAATGACCTCGCCTTTGTACCATAGAATTTCCAAGGCTGCCCGACTTGCCTTGGCTGGGCCCCAAAACCAATTAACCTTTTCATCCTGCACAAAATCCGTAGAAGATAAGGGTCCCTTTTCCCGAAGTTCCTCAAGAACCCGAGGGATAGCCTTGTTTAGATCCTTTTCTTCCTGGCCCCGGTACAGTATCTCCCTGTTGCGATAGCGGCAAAAGTATGGCCAGTCCGCCACGGGAAAGATGGCAGCGTTCTTGTCCCAGCCATCCACCAAACTGCGCTCAGAGTACAACAGCTCTGCCAGCAATTGCGGCCGGTAATCCTTGACCCTGGACTGCAGGACCAGGTTGGGGTTGGTGCCCACCATGTCCAGGGGATCATACTGCAGGCATCCCACCCGGCAGACATATTCCATTATCCCTGCTTTTCCCGCCAGCTGCCGTGGCGGCAACAGCCCCTGGTAAGCCAGGATGAATTGCCTTGCTTGTTTCTTGCTTATCTGCATCCTCATCCCCCTGCTTATCTGTCCCCGCAAACGAAATATGGCTGACCGTAAAGGACAGCCATTACCACTTTTTGCTGAGGATCTCCTCTTTTTTTATATTGTACTCGGTTTCAGTAATAATGCCGTCCTCCAGGAGCTCACGTAAATTCCGCAGTTGCGCGGCATAATCAACTTCCTGGGGCCTTTCATCCTCAGACATGGTGACCTCGTACACCGGGACACCTTTATCGGAAAAGGCGTTAATCCCGTGAAAAACAGTTATAAGCAGGGCCATCAGCGTCCAGACTGCCCCAAACCACCCGAAGATAGAGATTGTTCCCAGGCCAATAATAACAAAGATAATTCCGGCGATAAATCCAGCCAGTGATGGGCCCCTTCCTTGCTTAACCCGAATATTCCTTGGCGCCATCCTCTCACCTCCAGCTTAAATTCTATACCATGGAAGCAGGCCTGGCAACCACTCAAGAGGGTACTAACCAGCAAGAACAAATCCCGGGGGCAAACGGAAAAAAGCTTAGTATTTCTAGGAGATTAGGCGAAAAAGACCTTGCTTTTTCAACCTGGAAGCTTTACTATATTAGCGTCTGCTTGTTACAGAAAGAAGGAATCTAATATGCAATCAACGAAGCAACTGGGGCAAGTTAAAATCACGAAATTACTGCTGCAGTTTTCCATCCCCGCGACTGTGGGCATGCTGGTAAACGCACTCTACAATGTTGTGGACAGAATATTTGTCGGAAACGGCGCTGGCAGGCTCGCCCTCTCTGCGATTACAGTGGAATTTCCCATGACTCTGGTAGTAATGGCTTTTAACATGTTGATAGGCGTCGGCGCAAGCACCTTAATTTCCATTCGCCTGGGTGAAGGCAGGAATGAAGAAGCCCAGGAAATAATGGGCAACGCCTTTGTCCTCTTTCTCATTATCGGTGCCCTTGTCACTGTCTTTGGCCTTATCTATCTGGAGCCTATTTTGGCGTTACTGGGTGCAAGTCCGGAGGTCATGCCCTATGCCAAAGACTATGCAGGCATACTCACTGCAGGTACCCTTTCCTTCACCATCGGCATGGGCATGAATAATATGATACGTGCTGAAGGCAATCCCCGGATGGCAATGGCCACCATGTTAATTGGTGCAATAACCAATATAATTCTCGACCCGGTTTTTATCTATATCTTCAAATGGGGTATAAAGGGCGCGGCCATCGCCACAATAATTGGCAAAATTTTTTCAGCGATATGGGTTCTGAGGTACTTTTTCCGCGGCAGCAGCCAATTACGCCTGAACTTAAGAAAGATCAAAATGAAGACGGCACATATACTGAGCATCCTGTCCTTGGGGGTGGCCCCATTCCTCATGCAGCTGGTGGCCGGCTTGCTAAACTTATTCCTCAATAACAGCCTGATGCTGTACGGCGGGGACCTGGCTATGGCTGCAATGGGAGTTGTAAACGGCATAACCAACTTAATGCTGATGCCGCTCTTTGGTATCAGCCAGGGATTGCAACCCATTATCGGATATAACTATGGAGCCCGCAATTATAGCCGGGTCAAAGAAGCCTTGTACAAAGGAATGTTGTTTGCCACCGCAATCTCTGTCCTTGGTTTTGCGGTAATCATGCTGTTCCCCTCCCAATTGGTGGCCCTCTTTGGCAAAAATGATGCTGATTTAATTGCCATGGGTGCAAAGGGATTGCGACAATTTCTCTTTACCATGCCGATATTCGGCGTCCTGGTTGTCGGCTCCAACTACTTTCAGGCCGTTGGCAAGCCCAAGCGGGCCTTGTTCCTCAGTCTGACCCGACAATTGCTCTTTTTCATACCCAGTATTATCATCCTGCCGAAGTTTTGGGGCTTGCCTGGCATCTTTTATTCCGGTCCAGCATCTGATGTGCTGGCCACTACCATTATGGCGATTTTTCTTACCTGGGAACTGAAACGCAATATCATTCCTAAAACAGAAACTAATACTCCCTAAAAAATAGACGGCTTCTGGGCGCTGCCAGTTGCCGTCTATCCTATTCACGGGCTGCTTGAACAGCCCTTTTTAGTTGGTGCGGATTGTTGTCGGGCCTCTTTCATGGATTATTGTCAGGACAAAGGGACCCTCTCCCCAGGACTTAAATGCCTCTATCAGTGGTTCATCATCCTGGCGGATTTCATCCCAGCCGATATTGCCCAACAGTTCATAGGCCTGTTGCACTATGATTTTCCCGGAATTAACTGAGTGGAGGGAAATGTCCAGATCTCTTGAAGACTGGTGATTGATTATCCACCTGCTCTTGGGCTCATACAGGTGGGCCTCAATGCTTCCCCGCTTCTGATTCAGTTCCACATTCAACCCCTGGGGAACGTATATTGCCACTTCCCGGGTGACGTCCCGCCAGGGTAATTGGCCCCGGGCAAGGGGGTGAAGATTAATTGCCAATGTATCTCCCATGCGCTCTTTCGCTATAACCTGTGCTTTGGCATATTCATCGGCCTCTTGTTGAGTGGCAAATACCCCCCGGTAGACAATTGTCACCTTTACTTCATCGCCAATACCAGGGTGGGTGTTGATGACTGTCTTGTCGCTTCCCTCCAGGGACATTATCAGGGAGCGCAGGGACTCGTCCGCGGGAACAACCATCTCTGCCTGAGCATAATACTCAGTCCCTCCCAGTGCCCGCCGGGCAATATCCATCGCCCCGGTAGATTCCAGCATCATCATTACTGAGCTGGAAAAGAGGATTATGAAAACCATGATAATGCTGAGCACGTCGTAGCTCAAGCGGAATCTGGAACCGGTAATCGAGGAAAAGATATTGAGCATCACCATTTCCAGGCCAAGGATGATGAGGAGGACCGGCCAGTACCGCAACAGGTTCCTCAACGACCAGGCTGGATTTGCTTTACCTGCCAGAAGGATAATGCCCAGGGCAACCAGCAACAAGCCCATAGACAGTGTGCCTACCCGCCATTGACGAACGGCCCGCACAGGCTTTTCACCAGTAGTTTCTGGATGCTTTCTTTCTTGCTCAGTCATTCTTCACCCTCCTTCCCTTCAGCAGTATAATCCCCGCAATAATCAGGGCCAGGGCCAATACAAAAGTGCGAACACTGCTCCAGGGAAAATCCGCTTCGGCAATTACGCGGCGCCACAAAACAGGCAATGAATTCTCCATAAGGAAGAGGGCACCCAGGACAATGAGGCAGGGCCCCAACCATTTACTGGAGGACAACTTACCCCCAAACAAGGACTTGTCCAGGATTACCTCCTGATCAGCCAATTGCAAGGCATCAAAAAAGGCGTAGAACCAAAGGACGGGCATGGCAAAGCTGAATACCCGCAGCGAAAAAATATCTATCGCCGCCCACAGGCCAAAAAACAGGATTAAGAACTGCAAGCCCCTGGTCATCGCTCCCATGTACAGGTGGCCTACGCCGGGGCAAAAAGACAGGAAAAAGGTCAGTGTCTTGCTGGGCCTTTTTTTCATATGCTAACCTCCCAAAAAAGTAGTGATATTGCCCCACAGCTCTCCCAAGCGGTCCAGCATTTGCCCGCCAAACTGAAGCCGGGGCATATCCAGGGGGAAGATTTCAAAGAGCAGCCCGAAAAAGTCAATATTAAAGAGGAACAATGTCAGGCATGCAGCCACAAGGTAGTGCCAGAAGGGTTTTAGCTTGGCAAGGGTCTTCTCCCCCTTTGCCCGGGCCCTTGCGGCTATCCTTTCCATGGTCAGGTCAGTGAAATGCGGCGATGGCTCCTGAAGCTCAGCCTGCAGCTGTCTTGTGTAGTCCTGCAGACAGTCATCGCAGGTCTCCAGGGCGTGGAAATAATCTTCCCGGTTGGCAACCTCATCCCGGATGAACCGTCCCCAGTCCAAGTCTTTATGGAGCAGACACATCACCTTCACCTCCTGTTTTCATTTGCCTGAGCATTCCTCGAGCCCTGTACAGCCGGGACTCGACGGTCTTCTCCGATACCCCTTCCTTAGCTGCTATCTCCTTGTGGGAGAGCTTGTGGAAATAAAAATCATATATTACTTTGCGGTATATGGGAGGCAATTTCAGGACTTCCTCCCGCAGTTGCCACAAAGTTTCCTCTTGGAGGAGCACCTTTTCCGGAGTGGGAGCATTGCTGGGTATTGCGTCAGTCAGGTCCGCTGCCCCGGGTCGGGCCCTTTCCCGGCGCAGATGGTCCAAAGCCTTATTGACAGCGATGCGCACCAGCCATGTCGAGAAAGAAGACTGACGACAGAACTTATCCAGGGAGAGAAAGGCCTGGAGAAACGCCTCCTGGGCAATATCCTCCGCCGCTATTGGATCCCGCAAAATATTAACCACCGCCGTGTAGACAAGCCTGTTATAGCTTTCCACTAAGGGACGGAAAGCCTGGGTATCTCCTGCAAGTACCTGATCAATTATCTTTTGTTCTTCAATAGCAACCGCCCCCTTTGCTCCTCTGTCTGTTAGACGGCGGAAAAGTAAAAAACCCTGCACGCCGGGACAAAAAGAAAGAAAACGCCTTAACGGCGTTAATTACATCTCTTCCGGAGCCGCTATGCCCAGCAGGCTGAGGCCGTTGGCCAGGACTTGCCTCACCGCGTCAATGAGCGCCAGGCGCGCCCCGCGGACATCGGACTCGGCATTGAGGACAGGACATTGGTGGTAAAAGCGGCTGAATTCCTTGGCCACATCGATGAGATAGCGGGCAACAAAGGAAGGCTTACAGGTCTCTCCAGCCCGTGCAATAGCTTCAGGGAACTTGCTGAGAACAGACACCAAAGCATATTCATGCTCATTGACCAGGAGGGATAGATTGCACTCAGCTTCCGCCGGGGCTTTGCGCAGGATGCTGCAAATTCTGGCGTGGGCATATTGAATATAGGGCGCAGTTTCTCCGGAAAAGTCCATCACCTGATCCCAGCTAAAGTCTACGTCCTTAATTCTGTCATTGCTTAAATCGCCAAAAATCAGGGCCCCCACTCCTACCTGGCGGGCTACTTCTTCCTGGTCAGGCAAGCAGGGGTTCTTCTCGGCAATGATCTCCCTGGCCCTGCCTATAGCTTCGCTGAGGACATCGTCCAGGAAAATTAGGCTGCCTTGACGGGTTGACATCTTGCCTCCCTCAAAGCGGATCATGCCAAAGGGAATGTGCTGGCATCTTTCCACCCACTGCATTCCCATCTTTTTGAGCACGGCAAAGAGCTGGCGGAAATACAAGGTCTGGTCGACACCAACCACATACAGAGCTTTGGCAAATTGCCAGGTGTTATACCGATAAATCGCCGCCGTCAGATCCCGGGTGGCATAAAGGGTGGCGCCGTCCTGCTTGCGCAATAAACAGGGAGGCATCCCCTCGTCCTCCAGGCTGACAATCCATGCCCCCTGGGATTGTTCCAGCAAGCCTGATTCCTCAACAGCCTTGATGGTATCCTCCATCATTTCATTGTAAAAACTTTCGCCATGCCAGTAATCAAATTTCACTCCCAGACGAGCATACACCCGCTTTAATTCCGCCAGGCTGATGTCCCGGAAGTGCTGCCATAATTCGACTGCATGGGGATCTCCGTCTTCCAGCTTTTTAAACCAATTGCGAGCCCCGTCCTCAAGGCCGGGATCCAACTCCGCCTCCCGGTGAAACCTTACGTACAGTTCATACAGGTGGTTAATGGGGTTCTGGGCCAGCACTGCCTCATCCCCCCAGTGGTGGTAAGCGGTTATGAGCTTGCCAAATTGGGTGCCCCAGTCCCCGATGTAATTTATGCCTATGCACTTATACCCCAGGGCTGCGTGAATCTTGTACAGAGAGTTGCCGATGATGGTAGAACGCAAATGCCCGATGCCAAAAGGCTTGGCAATATTAGGGGCAGAAAAGTCAATGACCACCGTCCTCCCTTTGCCGACGTCGCTCTTGCCGTACTCCTCCTTCTGCTGCAGCACTTCTCCCACCGTGTGCTGGGCCAGCCTGGCCTTGTTGAGGAAAAAATTCAGGTAGGGTCCGTTGGCCACCACTTTCTCCAACAAGGGATCGGCGGGCACCTTTTCTGCCAGCCGGGCAGCAATTAGCCCAGGAGCAGCCTTATGTACTTTCGCCAGTTTAAAGCAGGGGAAAGCATAATTCCCCAATTCAAGATTGGGGGGGATTTCGAGATCTTCCTTTATTTGCTCCGGCTCCAGGGGAACGAGGTCTGAAAGCAGCCGGACAATTTGCTCTTGAAATATGTTCATTACAATCACTTCCAGTGCAGTTTATTTTATTATAGCCAAACCAGGGACTGAGGACAACTTCAACAGCAAATATTGGCATATCCTGAAGTATTCTGTTATACTTTTCTAAGAGTACCGGGAAGGAAGGTAACGGAATGAAGAAGATTGCCAGAGTCCTGAAAAAAATAGTCCCCACCAAGAAGGCAGGTTTCAAATCTCCTTTGCGCCAGAGTTTGGAAATGCTCTGGCTGGGAGTGTTCTACAGGCTGTCGCCTATAGAGTACAGGTCTTTCGAGTTCGGCAAAAAGGGAATCGGCCAGAGAGAAATCCGCTCCTATATTCGGGTCTATGATGCAGAAAAGAAATTGCGCCGCACCCTCAATTCCCGGGCCTGGGCCCCTATGCTTACCAACAAGCTTCTGTTTAACAGTTACTTCAGCCAAAGGCAAATCCCCGTGGCCAAACTTTATGGTATGTTTCATCCCCAGTTCGGCAGCGACATTGAAGGCAACTCCCTCCGCACCAAAGAAGACCTGAACAGGTTGATATCGGAAAAGGGCATTGACCAATTCGTCGTCAAACCCCTGGCAGGGAAGACAGGGGTGTCTGTATTAGTCCTGGAGCTGGTGGAAAAGACCCCCGGGGACTATGTCTTTGAAGACCGGGGAGGCGAAAGATATGACCTGGACCGCCTGGTCAAACACATGTCCCGGAAAGTGGAATTTGGCCAACAGGGATTTATCATGGAGGCCCGGATCGTCAACCATCCTGACATTGCCAAGCTTAATCCCAGCTCGGTAAATACCTGCCGCCTGGTAACCTTCATGAATTTCGAAGGAGAAGTGAGCATTATCCTGTCGGTGATCCGCATCGGCGTAAAAGGCAAGAACACCGACAACTGGCATACCGGCGGCCTGGCAGCCGCCATTGACCCCGTCACCGGCATTCTCGGCGAAGGACTTATTCGCCCTGATTTTCCCAACGGCGGCTGGCACTCCAGCCATCCCGATACCGGCGCAGCAATAAAGGGCGTACAGGTTCCTCACTGGGACCAAATTGTCGACCTTGTTTTAAAAGCCGCCCGCATGACACCTTTTATCCGCACAATTGGCTGGGATGTTGCCTCTACTCCCGATGGCCCGGTAATAATCGAGGCTAATTTCAGCTGGGGGCCCATGATGTGCCAGGCCTGCAACAAAGGGCTTTTAACTCCCGAACTCCGCCAGGAGTTTGCAAAATTTGGCCTGCGCTTCCCCAGTTAAAGCAGAGCAGCTGCCTCCTGATCAATGATTACTGCAGCCTGAGGATGGAGCTGCAGCACCGAGGCAGGAAGCTCCGGGGTAATGGGACCCCGGATCATTTCATATACAGCTCTTGCCTTGGCCTTGCCGTTAGCCAGCAATATTATTCTGCGAGCAGCCATGATGCTCTTTATCCCCATACTGAGGGCCTGGCGGGGAACCTGGTCAGGAGAGGCAAAAAAGCGGGAGTTTGCTTCAATTGTCTGCGGATCCAAGTCCACCAAGTGAGTAGCGGACTGAAAATTGTCACTGGGTTCATTAAAACCAATATGTCCGTTGCCGCCAATGCCCAACAACTGCAAATCAATGCCACCGGCCCGGTGGATTTTTTCTTCGTATTCCCGGCATTCAGCAGCTGTATCCTGGGCCAGCCCATTGGGGATGTAGGTGTTTTCCGGCAAGATATTAATGTGCTTAAAGAGGTTTTCCTCCATAAACCAGCGATAGCTGCAGGGATTGTCAGGGGCAACACCGTAATACTCGTCGAGATTAAAAGTCTTGACCCGGCTAAAGTCTATAATTCCCTCCCGATACAAGGCAACCAGATGCTTATAGGTCCCCACCGGGGTGGAACCAGTAGCCAACCCCAGGACAGAATCGGGCCGGCCAATAATCTGAGCGGCAATGATTGTTGCGGCTTGTCTGCTTAAGGTCTCGTAGTCTTTGGCGATAATTACTTCCATGCTCTCATCTCCTACATTGTTTTTGCTTCCAGCTCAATTTTATGTTATCCCCAGGCCCCATGTAAAGCCTAAACCATTCGAACAGAAAAAAATGGCTCCTGCTGAACCAGGAGCCATTTTATTCTTCAGCAGCCCTGGCCTTTCCCACGCTGAGCATCCGCTCCCGCCAGGCACCCCTTCTGAAAACCAGGAAGGTTATCAGGGCGCCAAGGGTCCAGGAAACCAGCAGTGAGATAAAGACCGACTCCGGCCTCCCCGTGGGATAAAGCTCACTGCGGGTGAGGTAAGCAAGGCCGTAAGCAGTGGGAACCCGCAACAGCACCACTGTAACCAGGGAAATCCACATGGGTGTCATGGTGTCCCCTGCCCCCCGCATAACCCCGCCGAGGCTCTGGGTTACGGCAACGGCGATATAGCCTGCTGCCAGGATGCGCAGCATCCGCA